>Ga0265780_10001577_pt1 | contig 31775 bp, 27 predicted proteins | sample P1T30metagenome_FD_192432 | JGI IMG/M metagenome (GOLD analysis project Ga0265780, IMG submission 192432) | Plant litter microbial communities from East Loma Ridge, Irvine, California - P1 T30 | ecosystem: Environmental > Terrestrial > Plant litter > Unclassified | place: USA: California... | reverse complement strand
CCACAGTCCGCAATGAATGGGCGACGCAGCACGCTGATTGCAAGCGCCCATCGGCGTACAAATCTCATTGCGATGGGCAAACAAGGATCGTGCGAAGCCATGCAAAGCCACCGACTCCTTGCCAAAAAGTTGGTCGGTGTGATTTGCAACCGGCATTCACCAGGCGTGGCTGTGCTTATTCAAGGCGCTCGCAGATTGAACGACTTACCGAGAGCACGGCGACGATATCGCTTTTATACACGTGCGGTCAGAGGGCATTAAATCGGCCTGGCGTCGTGGCCCGCTCAACGCCACCATTGAATACAAACCGTGCTTTTGACCATTACAATTGCGGCACCATCGGCGTTGACACATCTGACAGTCTGCTGGACATTGCCAGGCAGCGGTACGCTTTAAGTGAAAGTAAGATTCTATGCTTCCTGGCCTTCCTTCAAATCAATATGGACAAACTCTCGATGAAATAATAATTTCAAAAATAAAAAAAATACCTGTTTATTCGAAAGGTAAAAGATTACTTCCTGGGCAGAGGGGTATCGTATTGCCCTCCCCAATAGAGGCAATAGACATTGCTGAGATCGGTCAAAACACTCTACGTACAATGCGTAGCAACAGATTCAATGTTAGGCCGGATGCTCAAGACTTAAGAAAGTCGATACTATTTTGGGACTTAGTGCATCTGCCTGAGCAGTACTATGATACCTACCTGCTAGAGCCAGATATACAGTTCTTGAGTGAATGTGGGATAATAAGATCCTTTGAGGGTCCGTCCGTGGAGGACCTAGGAAATAGGTTTGACGGTGGAGTCGATTTCGTAAATAAGCGCGGCCATATTCCTATTTATAGTCAATTGCGAATGAACCTATTTTCGACTTTAGAGAAAGAAGAAGAGGGCGGTTGGGCAATGGGCCGAGGTATCTCCTCTCCCGAGCTGAACATTGGTGAGCGAACTGCTGGAAGGGGTCTGGTTGTTGAACTAACCAACATGCTACCGGTTCCAGTAGGAGACGTAAACTTAAACGATATATTAGAGTTCAAGGCGAAGCGATCCGACGAATTAGGAAATCTCAGATTTCATATATCAGCGGTTTTTCGTCAAGCATCTGAACAAGACATAGATGCAATGACTAGAGGAGATATTATCGAAGAATTCCGTAAGAGCGTGATAGACTTTCAGAAAAGTATGAACGACAGCGGGATTGTAACAACTCTTGTCGACTTGGTGAGCAGTCTAAATGTTGCTCCACTAATTACGCTTCCATTATCGATCAAGTATCCTGAGGCTGGCATTGCGTTGACCACATTTACAGCTGTAACAGGATGTATAACGGTGACGCCATTTAAAGGTTTGAAGCGGCGCAAAACAAGTGACGTATTTGAGTACGTTTCGAAGTATCACCGTGATATAGGCTGGTTCAACGGATAGTATCGGAAACCCGATGATCGCTACCGCCTAACCTTCTGTGGTCCTAAACCGCCCCTGCGCAACGGTAATCATCTTAAGGACCGCTGATTTCGCTACGGTCCCGATATCATCGCGGGTCAGCGCCCCCTTAACGATCAGCACAGTTTCGGATCTACCCATAATTTTAATTTTGCCTGCCGTCTGCATCCCCGCCCGTTCAATTTCATGGTGGAGCGCCCGCCCGGTAGGCGCATCATCTCCTAGGAACGCGCGGAGGTCACCCACCGTGGCCAACTCATCAGGCCACTGTCCTGCAAAGTCACGGATCGCCCGCGTCGCGTCCGTTTCAAGCGCGCCCAACGCTTTCCGCTTGGCGTCGTTAATGGGTGCAGGTTCGTGCGGGTTGAAGCCCGCCAGGTCGTGCGTCATGAAATAATGCTGCACCGATGCGATAAACGCTGGATCAGTCATTTTGCCGTGCAAATGGCCGTACCATTCCGGCTTGGCGCGCCACGTCTGGTTTTCGATCACGATAACGCGACGATCGCTATTATCGATCGGTAGGGCGTCGAGATGATTGGAAAACATCAACCATCGGCAACAGTTCTTTTCCACTGATTGCGCGCCGTATTTCGGATTAAGCGATCGCGTTTCCTCGGTGATTTTCGACTTAAGCGCTTCCGCCTTAGCGTAACGGTTGATCGAATTGCCTTCTCGAACCTCATCGACGGTGGCCAATAGTTTCTGTGATATTCGCCCATTGAAGCCGCCAAATAGCGCATCAACATTCATATTGGCTGCGACGTATCCGCGTAGCGCCCGCGTAAGGATACTCGCAAGCGTGCCGCGTCCAATGCCGGTCTGCGTTGCGATCATCAAATAGCAGGTGTGAGGCAGTTCTCCGGGGCGTTGGAATATATGGGCGATCCAGGCAAGGAACCGTTTCCGTTCCGCTTCAATTGGTACAAGATAGGCAACGTGCTGCAAAAACGGCAATACGGAATCTTGCCAGTTTACCGGCGGCGGCATCATGCGCGGTGGTGTCCACAGGTTATATGCGCGGTCGCCTGCTTGAAGCCGCTCCGGTGCGTGGCAAAACTCGGGTTCGCCCGGTGCCCATGTGATCGTATCGACGCTTAATCGCGTCGGGCTTTCCAACCATATTCTCATTACCGAGGCGGCTTTGATGATTGGGCGTCCTTCATCATCGACTTTGCCCGTATCGATATAATGTTTTGATGCGGCGTGTTCGTGCACAGCATCGTTGAATTTGCGCACGCGCTTGGTGGTGCGACTAACAACCTGTGAACCGTCGCCCACAAAAATCAGATCGTTCAACGCGTCTTCAAGCGTCATGATATCGGGCAACGCTTCGGTTTGAAGGTCATCGCCAATATGCTGATCATCGCGCTGGCGTTGTGCGCGACTGAAATATGATCGGGCAGGATCAGCGGTGGCTCTGCTAATGGCTAGCCGTGTCTTTCGAGTATCGCCGCGCGACAGTCCGGAGCGGTTAAAGAGCCGTTCCATCCGTGCCGGGTTGCACCCGGTCCACCATACCAAAAGGTTCGCCAGAGCTAAATCTGCGCTGCTGTGGTCGAAGGGGCGGACCTGCCCGCCATCGTCGGGGAAAAACTTCCCAAGCTCCATGGCGTCGGCGTTCCAAAGCGAGGCGGGCGACGGTGCCTTACCAAGCGTTGTTAGGGGCGGACGGCTGGCCAATAATCGTGTGATCAACTCCTCATCATCGATCGGACCATCATAGTCCGGTCGCGGTTGGTCGATCCAAGCGACTGAAGCCGGTTCGTTCGTCTGCTCGTCATTAGGAAGCCGAGCCGCTAGCCCCTCGGTCCAGTCAGCATCAACGGTGCCGGTCCATCCGAGACCACCGAACGCAACGAATCTACCGAACCAATAGCATTCATAGCGGTTGCCGCCGTCGCTCCATTTGCGTCGCTTCCCGACTAACCTGCTCTTGTCGCCCACATGACCGATGCCATGCAGGCCCTTGCCCGATTGAGACACTTCCCATGCACCCGGAAAGGCGGTGACCATTTCCTGCGCATGCGGTTTCCACATGCCGTGTGCGCCTGCGCAATCGTCCAGGTCGATGAAGCCGAACGGATCGCCAGTGGTGAACACAAAGCCGATGCCGTCATATCGGCCCGTTTTGAACGTGACGCACGCTGTTGCGTAATCGCTCCACGTTGCTGGATCGTTCACCGCCGCCAACCCCTCTGTGGTCGGGCTAAATGGCACCTTGTCGGGCTTCGGCTTCCCCAGTTTCTGCACAAGCCGCCACAGTACGAATTGCCGATAAGGCATCATGGCTTCGGGCGCGGCGATGCCGTTGCGGCCCGCAGCCGCTTCCATTACATCACTCATGTTGAATCCCTTGGCCCGGTGCGCTCGCGCTACCGGGCTATTTTTCATGTGTGACGGATATATTTTCCGCCATTCTGCCTGAAAACATTACGTATTTTCGCGCTTCTAACCAAACCGCTAGCCAACCTGGCTGCTGGGGTTGGTCTATGACGCGAATGCGGCTTCACGCTGGCGTGAAAGATAAGCTTCGATATCCCGGCGTAGATAGCCAACCCGCCTGGCGGACAGGCGGACCTTTTTGGGAAACGAAGGATCGGCTTTCGCGTACCGACGCATGGTCGGCTCGCTGAGGGAGAGTTCCTTGCACGCCTGATCGACGGTCAAAACTGTGATATCGCTCATAGGACAGCCTCGCGGTGCTAATGTTGGGATCGCGGGCATCCGCCAGCAAAGCACCGGTCCTTCCGGCTCGGGCTATCCGGCCCTGTTCTCGCTCGTCATCCAACGGTAGCGACAACGCCAACAAGGTGCGCTATGCGTCATAGATAGTCAACAGGAGATATGGCTATGACGGAAGTAATCCATCTGCCAAAGGGCGGGGTCGCACCGAAAGCGCCCCACACTATTGTGATTTATGCAGGATTGGGCCGCAATCAATCAGGAGCAGAAGATAATCAAGACGGACAGAAGGTATTTTAAGTAGGAAACTCTGATGTAATGTCGCTTATTGCAACATGCTCAGTGTCTAGCTCGATAACTCATATCTACGTAGTAGGTTACGAAGAACAAAAAGCTCACGCAATGAATCGTGACCAACTTCGTGAGTATGTCTCGACGTTTATCAAAAGATAATCAGCCCACTGCTGCATTAAATCCTTTCGCCTCTCAAACGCGTCGCCGCGTCGGTATACCCGCTCAACCTTGTTGTCGATTGCGTGCGCAAGCGCTTGTTCGGCAACTGCATCAGGGTGCAATGTCGTCTCGGTAATCCAATCACGGAATGCCGATCGAAAACCGTGGACCGTCAGGCATTCGCCCTTTCGCATTCCGCGTAGCATTTCCAGCATCGCCATATTCGACAACGGTCGTTCACGCTTTGCGCCGGGAAAGACGTAGGGATTACCTTCTATCCGCAGGGTTGTCCGCAAGAGGTGCACAGCGGTGGTGGATAGTGGAATACGATGTTCCTTGCCCATTTTCATCCGGTTGGCAGGGATGGTCCACGTGGCACTGTCGAGGTCAAATTCCGTCCATGTGGCGTTGAGCGTTTCGCTTGATCGCGTCGCGCACAGGATGGTCAGTATGAGCGCCCTAGCGGAATAGTCTGACTTCGATCGCAGTTCAGTCATGAAAGCCGGAACCTGCTTCCAGTCCATTGCCTTGAAGTTCGACTTAGCCTGTTTGCCGTTTAGCCCGGCGTAGCGAAGGCTGGCAGTGTCAGCTGGATTGTGGTGGTTCCGCCAAAGCGTTTGCCGTTCCGCATTGCTGTTGTCGGCCATTGCCTTCGCCTTGGCCGCGCTGATCACAATCTCAAGGCGGCTGCGCACACGTGACGCCGTTTCACGCGCACCAGTCCACAGGGTCGCTTGAATGCCGTTGCGTTGATGAGGCTGTTGAAGAATGCGCTTTACGTCATCCATCGTTACCTCGTGCGTCAGCCTGTCGCCAATGAGCGGATAGACATAGGTCGTAAGAGTGTTCTCCCATTGCTGGCGATGCTTCGGGTTTTTCCAGCCCCCTTTATTCTCTGCAATGTATTCTAGCGCCGATTCCTTGAACGTCGCCGCAACCGGAGTGATCGTCTCGGTGATTGCCAGCGAAGCCGCCTCACGGTCGGCCAAAGGGTCGGTGCCCGCCTTGATTGCCTTCCGGTGTTCCGCCGCCTCGGCCTCCAACGCCGCGAGTGTTGCTTCATCTATTGGATCATAGTCAGCCAGCTTCATCAGGCGTCGCTTGCCGTCGCTGGTTGAATAGCGCAGCCCCCATGTGGTGGAACCGCTCACTGAGATGATGAGGTTTAGCCCATTGCGAGCGGCCCACATGCCTGGCCGTTGAGCCTTCACAAGTGTTCGGATGGTGCGAGTATTGAGGGGCATGGCGGGTGTCCTGGATTGGCTAGATTCACGGTCTGACACTCACCAATTCTACTCGCCAAGTACTTTCAACCCTGCCTACCCCTGACGCCTACTGACGGCATAAAATCGAGGATACTCAATCGGTTATCGTTCTTCTGACGGGTTGTGACGGCTTGTGCTGAGTCGTGTTTACGGACTCCCGCTCCGCCACTTGCCCGTTATCCTGCCTGCTCGGCAGGTTTAACGCGATGTCCTGCCTCCCACGAACGACCGTCAAAGCCAGAAATCGACATTGGCCGCGCTGCTGGACCTGTCGGATTGGCAGACACATTCGCGCAACGTCTATCCGGCGGTCGGCCCTGAGTGCTTATGCATACTATTCAGATAGATAGAGTTTTGCTGGAAACAGACGAGGCATATTGCCATTCCTGACAACTCATCGCCAAGCCTATGAGTTTCCAGTGGGTCGGATCATCGGCCAGAAAACAGGTTGCTTCGGAAAGTTGGGAAATCTCCAGGACTCTCTAGTCTTTAGTATTACACCTCCCAAAGGTATGATGTCGCCCGACTTTACGGCAGCCCCCTGCCTCACATGACTGAAGCCGACGCGGACTGTGCTTGGCACGGCTTTTGCTCATTAACCATCGCCACCGTAGGCGTGTTGTCTGGGAAGACTCGTATCCTGTGCGGCCCGTCGCGTTGGCCGGAGACCTGGAATCGTCTCCGCTCATCAGCATGCGGAAGATGTCGGTCCGTTATCGACACCTTGCCGTGCCAAGCAGGGGATGTTCTCATGAAGACACTTCACCGCCGATTGCTCGGGTTGGCCTTGACCGCGCTGGTCACGACCCTCGGCACCACGACCGCAAACGCCGTTGCGTTTACCGACACGATCCAGGCGCCGACCGGCTTCTTCCTTCCCGTCGGGGCCGGTCCGTTTGATTCCCCTTATTATCGCGGGGCGGACGCGGATTGGGGCTGGCAGCACAATGCGATCACCACGCCGTTCAGCAGCGCCACGCTGAACATCAGCGCGTTCGACGTCGATTCCCCGTTCGAGATCGATACCATCTATGCCTATGACAACGGCGTTCGCACGCTGATCGGAAACCTGACGGGGCAGGACAGCACCTATTCGTTCGCGACGTTCACGCTGGGTGCAACGTTCTTCGATGACATCGCGAGTGGCCTGCGTGTCGAAGTCGACATCGATGCCGAAGATAACGGCTGGATCCTGACGTTGGTCAAGTCCGCGGTCTCGGTCGACGGGGGCGCGTTGCCGCCGCCGACGCCAAGCGCGGTTCCGGAGCCCGGCACCTGGGCAATGTTCCTCGGAGGGTTCGGCCTGATGGGTGCCGCCATCCGTCGTCGGAAGCGGCAAGCGCTGACCAACGGGGTTGCATTGGCCTGAACCCTGCCGCCCCTGCGCCGTCGATCAGACGTCGACGGTGCAGGGGTGCGCCCCAAACGGGTGACGGATCAGGCGGGTGCCGACGCGCGGATCGCGGCCCGATCCTGCCCGAACGCCGTAAGATCGAGGATCCCCGCGCGTTTCGCGACGATCGTCGGCACCAGCGCCTGCCCCGCGACGTTGACCGCGGTGCGCCCCATGTCGAGGATCGGGTCGATCGCGAGCAACAGCCCCGCTCCCTCGAGCGGCAGCCCCAGCGTCGAGAGCGTCAGCGTCAGCATCACGGTCGCGCCGGTGAGCCCCGCGGTTGCTGCCGAACCGATCACCGAGACGAACGCGATCAGCCCGTAATCCGAGGCGTGCAGCTGCAACCCGAAGAATTGCGCCACGAAGATCGCCGACAGCGCGGGATAGATCGCCGCACAGCCGTCCATCTTGGTGGTCGCGCCGAGCGGCACTGCGAACGCGGCATAGGCGCGCGGCACGCCAAGCCCGTGTTCGGTCACTTGCTCGGTCATCGGCAGCGTGCCGACCGACGAGCGCGAGACGAACCCCAACTGGATCGCGGGCCAGGCATGGCCGAAGAAGCGCAGCGGGCTGAGCCCGTTCGCGAGCAGCAGCAGCGGATAGACCACGAACAGCACCAGCGCGAGCCCAAGGTACACCGCGCCTGCGAACGACCCGAGCGCGGACAGCGAACTCCAGCCGTAGCGGATCACCGCATCGCCGATCAGCGCGGCGGTCCCGATCGGCGTCAGCGCGATCACCCAGCGCAGCAGCCGACGGAAGACGACGAGCGCGGAGGCGTTGAACGCGAGGAACCCTGCCCCGCCCTCGCCGCTGCGCACGGCGGCCGCGCCGATTGCGATCGCGGCGACGATGATCTGGAGCACGTTGAACGACACCGCGGTCTTGGCGACACCGTCCTCGATCGTGGTCGACGCGCCGATTCCGAACACGTTGGCGGGCACCAGGCCCTTGAGGAAATCGAGCCAAGATCCGCTGCTCGACGGCAGCTTGGCGGCGGTGCGGTCGATCCCGGCGTGGAGCCCCGGTTCGATCACCAGCCCGAGCACTATCCCGATCGTCACTGCGATCAGCGCGGTGAGCGCGAACCACAGCAGCGTCTGCACCACCAGCTTCTCGGCATTCTCGAGATCGCGCAGCGCCGCGATCGACGCGACGATCGCGGTGAACACCAACGGCGGGACGAGCGCCTTGAGCAACTGCACGAAGATCTGCCCGGTGGTGTGCAACGCCTCCCCGAGGATCGCCGCCGATGGGCCATCGAATGCGCGCCCGGCAAAACCGAGCGCGAGGCCGATCGCCATGCCGAGCAAGACTTGCGCGCCAAAGGGCAGGCGCAAGGCGGGGCGCGAAGCCGGCGCGGATGAAGACATGGACGAACTCCGATTGCGTAAGACGTCCCGTCGCGCGGGCGCGCAGGACGCGATCCTTGTGGACCAACCGTGCCGTTACGTCCGCAAAGGCATGCTTGCGCCAACCGAAGCAATTCTTTCATATCATACTAGCGCAGTGGGATATGATCGGTGTTGGAGGTTCTGATGACGACCCACACCGCTTTCGCCAAGCACCCGCACCCCGACACCCCGCCGTCCCCCGTCCATGCGGCGGTTGCGGATCTGCGGGCGGCGCGTGACGCGTGGCGCAGTCGCCAGGACGAGGCACGCGACGTCGCGAGCTTTCCCTCCCGCAGCGCGCTGGAGCAAGTCGTCGCCTTGCTGTCGGCGACGCTGTACCCGCGCCGTCTCGGGCATTTCCGCGGGTCTGCGCTGGAGGAGGACAAGTTCGTCGTCGCGCGCCTGCTCGCTGCGCTAACCGAACTGGAGCGCGAGATCGGCGCGGAACTCGGCTATTGGCAGCAGGAGGCCGGACCGTTCGACCCGGATCATGCCGCGACGATCGTCCGGCTATTCACCGCGACACTTGGCGACATCCGCCGCCTGGTCGACAGCGACGTGGAAGCCGCGTTCCTCGGCGACCCCGCCGCGCGCAGCGTCGACGAGATCCTCATCTGCTATCCCGGCGCGATCGCCAGCCTGCACCACCGCATCGCGCATGAACTCCACAACCTCGGCGCGCCGATCGTCGCGCGTGTCATCTCTGAGATCGCCAACGAGCACACGGGAATCGACATCCACCCCGGCGCGACGATCGGCGAGAGCTTTTTCATCGATCACGGAACCGGCGTGGTGATCGGGGAAACCGCGATCGTCGGCGCGCGGGTGCGGCTGTACCAGCACGTCACGCTCGGCGCGCGAAGCCCGGTCGGGCTGACGCGCGACGACGTGCGCGAGCGCCATGCACGGCATCCGATCATCGGCGACGACGTGGTGATCTATGCCGGGACGACGATCCTCGGTCGCGTCGAGATCGGCGCACGGTCGACGATCGGCGGCAACGTCTGGCTGTTGTCGGACGTGCCCGCGGACAGCGTCGTCGTGCAGCCCGAAGCGATTCGCCTCGACGATGCCGCCGGGCTCGACCTGCGCGACGTACTCCAGCGGGCGGCGACGCAATGATCGACGCGCGCTTCCGGAAGTCCGTGACCCCACCCGGTCGGACCACCCGTCCGGTGATCGGCGTCTTGTGCTGCAACGAGACCAGCACACGTCCGGTGCAGGCGGTCGCGACGCGTTTCATCACGCCCTTGTCGCAATATTCGGAAGCCGCGGTGGTGCTCGTCCCCGCCGTCCGTGACGACGCCAACATCACTGCGCTGACGCTGCTGCTCGACGGGTTGTTGCTGACCGGCTCGCGCTCGAACGTCGCGCCCGAATGCTATGGCGGTGCGCCCCTTCCCGCGGGCCAGCGCTGCGATCCCGACCGTGATGCGGTCGCGCTCGCGCTGGCGGGGGGCATGATCGAGGCGGGCAAACCGGTGTTCGGCATCTGCCGGGGTTTACAGGAAATCAACGTGCTGTTCGGCGGGACGCTGTCCGCCGCGACCTGCGCGGAACGCCATCACCGCGGGTCGTGGGACGGGTGTTATCAGGACCTGTTCGGGCATTGCCATGATGTCGAGCTCGGCGCTGGCGGATTGCTCGCGGAGTCGACCGGGCGGCAACGGATGCGCGTCAATTCGGTCCACGAACAGGGGATCGACCGCCTCGGCAACGGGCTCGCGATCGAGGCAATTGCCGCGGACGACGGGCTGATCGAGGCGGTCCGCGCGCGCCCGTGCGGTGCGGAGGTGCTCGGCGTCCAGTGGCACCCCGAATGGGATGCAGATCGTTCCGCCGAAAGCCGCGCGTTCTTCGGTTTGATCGGCCAGTCGCTGCGCACCGCGGCGGCGGCACGATGACGGTTCACCACCACGAAAGGGTAATGATGCTAAAGACTGTTCTGACGGCGGCGTTCTTCGCCACCACATCGTTTACGGTTTCGGCCTGCGCCAAGCAGGACGACGCGGCCAACACCGTGGTCATCAACGAAACCGTGCCGAACGACCCGGCGGCGACCGACGGCAACGCAGCCGCACCGGACTTGCTCGGCAACGATGTGACGGTGGCAAACGATTCCGCCACGCTCAACGCCGCAGACGGCGTGAGCAACGCGCAATAGCCTTTCGACCCGACGGGTCGATCCTGAACACGCTGGGTAAGCTCCCGCGTCCCCCTGGCCCGGCACCCCGTGTGCCGGGCCAATTTTTTCACGCCAATCTTTTCACGACGGCCGCATGGGATTTCTTTGCGTCGCAATCCGTAGCGATCTGCCACGGGGCCGTCATAAACGTGGGCCAGCACATTGCGCCCGCAGGGATATTCCAAAGGGACCGCTTTCATGATCACCCACCGGGCGCTGTTCGCCGTTGCCGTTTCGACGCTTGCGCTGGCGGTATCGACCAACGCGCACGCTCAGGTGGCGACCGCACCTGCCGATGCCACCGATCCCGCCGCAGCCAGCACGCCCGACGCCCCCGCCGAGCCGACCGACATCGTCGTGACCGGCACGCGCACGGTCGGGCGCTCGCGGCTCGACAGCGCCGCACCGGTCGACGTGCTCAGCGCCGCCACGCTCCAGCGCCAGGGCACGACCGAACTCGCCAGCGCGCTCGCGGCGGTCGTCCCGTCGATCGATTTCCCCCGCTCCTCCGCGGTCGACGGCACCGATTCGGTCCGCCCCGCGACACTGCGCGGCCTGTCGCCGGACCAGACGCTGGTGCTCATCAACGGCGTGCGCGCGCATACCTCGGCGCTGATCAACACCAACGGGTCGGTCGGGCGCGGCGCCGCGGCGGTCGATCTCAACACCATCCCCTCGGTCGCGCTCGACCGGATCGAAGTGCTGCGCGATGGCGCGGCGGCGCAATATGGCTCGGACGCGATCGCGGGTGTCGTCAATTTGCGCCTGCGTGAGGCGCGGCACGGCGGCGGCGCGACCGTGACCTACGGCCAGTACATCACCGACGTGACGACCGCGCGCGGCAACCGCAATGAGCGCGACGGCGAGACCGTCACGGTCGCGGGCTGGCAGGGCATCGGTCTCGGGTCGGACGGGTTCCTCACCGTGTCGGGCGAATATCTCGACCGCAACCCGACCAGCCGTGGCGACTTCGACCCGCGCAAGACCCCGGTCCGCATCCGCTCGCGCTACGGCGACCCGGACGTCCAGCAGTACAGCGGCTATATCAACGCAGGGAAACCGCTCGGCGACACCGGCTGGACGCTCTACGGCTTCGGTGGATACCAGTATCGCGACAGCACCAGCGCCGCGACTCCGCGCGTTAACGGCGGCACCGACAACAACGCCAACGCCGCCGCGCTCGCCAGCCTCTACCCCGACGGCTTTACCCCGCTGATCAACGTCGTCTCGAACGATCTGACCGCGACCGGCGGCATTCGCGGCGAACTGTCCGGCTGGAAGGTCGATTTCAATGTGTCCTACGGGCGCAACCAGCTGAACTTCGGGACGCGCAACTCGGGCAACTCGACGTACGGCGCGGCATCGCAGACCAGCTTTTACGACGGCAAGCTGACCTACGACCAGTTGGTCGGCGGGATCGACGTCTCGCGCGAGCAACCGCTTGGCGAAGGCACGATCAACATCGCCTGGGGTCTCGAATATCGCCGCGAAGGCTTCAAGATCGGCGCGGGCGAGCCGACCTCGTACAACCGTGCCCCCGGCGCGAGCAGCGCGCTCGGCTCGGGCGCGCAGGGGTTCCCGGGGTTCCAGCCTTCCAACGTCGTCAACGAACATCGCGACAACGTCTCGGGCTATGTCGACCTCGAGGCAAAGCCGATCGACGGGCTGACGCTGGGTGCGGCGGTGCGCGGCGAGAGTTATTCCGACTTCGGCGAGACCGCGACCGGTAAGCTCACCGCGCGCTATGATTTCACGCCTTGGTTCGCGCTGCGCGGCACCGCCTCGACCGGTTTCCGCGCGCCGTCGCTCCAGCAGCAGTTCTTCACCACCACCTCGTCGGTGCTGACGAGCGGCGTCATCGTCGAAACCGGGCTGTTCCCCTCGACCAGTCCGGTCGGTCTCGCGCTCGGAGGGCAAGCCCTGAAGCCAGAGCGCGCGCGCAACCTGTCGGCAGGGTTCGTGATCCGCTCGGGCGGGTTCGATCTGTCGGTCGATGCGTATCACATCAAGATCCGCGACCAGATCGCGCTGTCCGAAAACCTCAGCGGCGGGGTCGTGATCGGGCGGTTGCGCGACGAGGGGATCACCGCGGTGACGGCGGGGCGCTATTTCCTCAACGGCATCCGGTCGACCACCAAGGGCATCGACGTCGTCGCGCATTACCGCAAGGCGACCGGCTCGGCGGGGACGTTCGACCTCACCGCCGCGACCAACATCAACGACATCAAGGTCACGCGCGCCCCCGCCGCAGCGACGATCACTTCGTCGGCCGGCACGACCACGCTCCCGATCTTCAGCCGCCAGCGGATCGTCTCGTTCGAACAGGGCACCCCGCGCGAGAAGGTCGTCGGCACGATCGACTGGTCGCTCGACCAGCTCGGCGCGACTGCCCGCGCGTCTTATTATGGCGACGTCAACCAGCCGAGCAGCACGGGCTTCGCGGCGGACGACATTCACACCGGGCGTCACACGATCTTTGACCTCGAACTGCGCTACAAGGTGATGCGCAACCTCAACCTCGCAGTGGGGGCGAACAACCTGCTCGATACCTATCCGGATTTCGTCCGGCTGGCATCGTCGCGCGGGACGGTGCTCAACGGCAGCGGACTGGTTGCGTTTCCCTATTACTCGCCGTTCGGGTTCAACGGCCGCTACGTTTACGGACGCGTCGGCCTGAACTGGTAACGCCGACGCTCTACCCGGAGGCGCGGGGCCGGGCGCGTTTCGATTGACATCGTTACACATGTGGTATGATCCATACCGCATGATCGCGCCCGCCCGCCTGTCGATGCTCTACCTCGGCACCGCGCTGGTGGGCGTGTTCGGCGTGGCGTCGGCGCTCGTCTATCTGGCGATCGCCGACCGCCCGGATGCGCTGGCGATCGGCGACGTCCCGGCGCAGCGGTCGGGCGGCGGGGATGAATCGGCGATACCCGACGACCTGCCGCTCGAGACGTATCTGCCGCAACAGAAGCAAGCGCTGGGACCGGTGCAGGCGCTCGCCCAAAACTACGCACGCACCCTGACGCTATTCAATCCGATGCCCCCGCCGTTCATCGCCGGCGGGCTGTCCGCGACGGATCGCACCGCCGCGGCGACCTGTCTCGCGACCGCAATCTATTACGAGGCAAATGGCGAACCCCCGTCGGGCCAGCGCGCGGTGGCACAAGTCGTGCTCAACCGTGTGCGCAACCCGCATTACCCCAAGACGGTGTGCGGCGTGGTCTATCAGGGCGCGGAACGCTCCACCGGGTGCCAGTTCACCTTTGCCTGCGATGGATCACTGGCCCGGCGACCGTCGGCGGCGGGGCTCGCGCGGGCACGCGCGGTCGCCGATGCCGCGCTGAACGGCGCGGTCTCGCCGACGGCGGGACAGGCGACGCATTATCATTCGGTCTGGATCGTACCGCGCTGGGCGGGGGAATTGGCCAAGGTCGCGATCATCGGGCATCACGTCTTCTATCGCCCGCCGAAGCCCTATGGCGGCTATCCGACGCCCGACCGGCCGGCCATTGATCCAGCGCCAATCGCCAGAACGTCGCCCGAGCCTGCGACCCTCTTGGTCGATGCGGATTCCTACCCGACCCCGGTGCCGCGCGCGACGACGCCCGCGACCATCGCGCCGATCGGCGCGTCCGAAAGCCCGCCGCAAAACGCATCGCCACCCGCCGCGGCGATCCTCCCGCAAGCCACGCCGTCCCCGCGCAAGCCGCCGGTGATCTATTTCCCGCAATCCCGTCGCACGGCCCCGGCGCTGGCCATTCCCGCGCACTAATCGAGTCGCGCCGGTCACAATCGCCACGCCGCGCCCGTTCCATCAAACAACGGCTGCTAAATACTTCATACGACGCAAGACCGGCGATAATTAAACGAATTGTCACCGTTTCATTTGTGGTGGGCACACCGTTGCGATACAGTAACGATATTCTTCGCCTCCTTGCCCCATCGTATCTCGGGCCGTTCCTCGAAGACTGTACCGCGGACCAGCACAGATCTTGGAAACATCGGGGAGACTATGGTTCAGCTCGCTACGGCAGTCCCCCCAACGATCGAGTGGCCCGTTCTTCCACGCGATGCGATCCGCATCCTCGATATTGCCATCAGTCTGGCGCTGCTGCTGTTCGTAGCGCCGTTGTGCCTCGCGGTCGCGATCTGCATCAAAGCGACCAGCCGCGGGCCGGCCATCTATAAACAACGCCGCATCGGCTATCTGGGGCAAGAGTTCTACTGCCTCAAATTCCGGACGATGCGCCACGATGCCGACGCGCGGCTGGCGGCGTTGCTGCAACACGACCGGCTTGCGCGGATGCAATGGTCCTACGACCACAAACTCCAGCACGATCCGCGCATCACCCCGCTCGGCAAGTTCCTGCGGCGCGCGAGCATCGACGAACTTCCGCAACTCATCAACGTCCTGCAAGGCTCGATGAGCCTCGTCGGCCCGCGTCCGATCGTCGCGGCGGAGATCCCGCGTTATGGTCGGCGGTTCGTCCATTACACCGCGATGCGCCCCGGGATCACCGGGCTGTGGCAAGTCAGCGGGCGCAACGACACGACCTACCGGCGCCGGATCGCGCTCGACGTCGTGTTCGCCCGCCGCCGCAGCCTCAGCCTGTACGGCCGGATCATGATGCTGACCGTGCCCGCCGTGCTATTGCAACGTGGCTCGCGCTGACGCCGACGCAGGGCGACGGCGTTCGGGGGGTCGGTCGGCGCGCCTGTCCAACGCGCTGGGCCGCAGCCTCGCTCTGATCGTGATCCTGCCGTTCGCATTCGGCGGTGCGAACAGTGCGATGCTGACCGCGGCGACGGCGATCTTGCAACTCGGCTGGGCGGCACTGGCGTTGGCGCTGGTGCCGAGCGACGGCCGTCTGGTCGTGCGGATGGCACCGGTCGCGCTGCCGCTGATCCTGCTGTTGGGCTGGACCGCCCTCCCCTTCCGCCCGGAGCTTGCGCCGTGGCTGGTATCCCCCCCGGTCGCGCCCGACCTATTGGGTGTCGCATGGTGTCATGCCTTTTCGCTCGTCGCGCTGCTGGTCGGTTGCGCCACCGCCGCGCGGCTGCCCGGCTTCCGGCGAACGACCGCGACATGGCTGTGCCTGTTCGCCGCGGCGCTCATCACTGCGACCCTCGCCCTTCGCGCGTTCGGCACGCCCGATCTGGCCGAGCGCTTCGTCGTGGATCAGCGCCATCACCGCTTCGCCGGGCTGATCGGCAACGCCAATGCGGCAGGCATTTTCGCCGGCATGCTCAGCCTGCTGTTCCATGGCGTCGCGCACAAGCAATGGCGCGACTGGCAGATCCGCGTGCGTCGGGACGTTCCGATCGGCGCGATGATCGCGGTGGTCGGCATGATCGTCACGCTGGTTCTGGTCGCGCTGTCGCAATCGCGAACCGCGCTCGCGGCGACGCTGATCGCGCAATGCGTTTGTGCCCTCGGCATCCTGTCCAGGCGAACGCGGCAGGCTACACCCAGTCGATGGAGCATCGCTGCGCTCATGGTGGTGATCGCCTCGGCCGCGGCCTTATGGGTTTCGGCGGGAGCAGTGCTGGACCGCTATGGCGCGCTGGGCCAGGGCGGATCGTCCCGCATCGCGATCCTGCGCCACTATGTCGCGCTCGCCCGCCAGGCACCGCTGACGGGCTACGGCCTCGGCGCGTTCGACACCGTCAACCAGCACCATCTTACCCCCGACACCGTCCTGCTGGTGGGCGATTTCGGCGCCGCCCATAACGCCCCGCTCCAGCTTGCAATCGAGGCCGGATGGCCGGGTCTCACGCTCGTCGCGCTGACGCTTGGCGCGGCGTTGTGGCAAATCGCGCGGATCACGGCGGACCGCGACGATCGGTCGGACACGACCAGTCGCGGGATGCTGTTGGCGGTCGCGGTCGCGGCGACGGGATCGATGGTCGACATCGCACTCAACGTACCCGCAATCGCGGCGTTGAGCGCGACACTCTTCGGGATCGTCTGGGGCCGTAGCCTCCGTGAGAGCGCGGCTTACCCGGCCCGCCACATCGCTTACCCCAATCCGTGGCCAACCGCTGCCATACGCAGCGCGAACGCGACGCCTGCGGGCGTATCCCCCAGCAACCGCGTGATCGCGCCGCGCTGACCATTGTCATAGCGGACTTGCCAGACCGCCTCCTCGATCGCGGCGCGGCGCGTTGCCGGATCGAGCGCGCTCCAGTACAGCCGCGCGAACGCAATTCGCCAGATCGCGGCGGCGGTGTGAAACGGCCGTTCGCGGTAGCTTGCCGCAAACGCTGCGATCGCTGCGGGCGTGGCCGCCCCGTGGACCAGTAGTTCGCGCTGCGTGACGAGCAGCAAGGTCGCATCCCAGCCGGGTCGGACGTCCCGGAGATGCCGGATCAGGCCCTCCGCACGACCCGCATCGAGCGCACGCAATGCCGGGCTCGCCCCCGCACGCGCGCCGTCGAGCGCGAGCTGTGCCAGCGGAGCGGCGGCGCGTACCGGCACCCGCGCAGGCGCTCGGTCGCCATATACCTCGAGCATGGCATCACGCGCGGTCGCCGACCGTTCTGTCGCGGCCCGCGCAATGATTTCCGCAAGCCACTCGTCCCGCAGCATTTGGGCCGCAAACGCGCACCCCGCCAGACAGGCCGCGCTCGCAAGCATGGCAACCGGCGAAACACGCCGCCATCCGTCGCCACGTCGCAGGTTGCGGGCCCGCCGCCGCGTCACGGCGTGTAGTAGCGGTTGTACTGCGCCGAATAATATTGCCCGCCCAGCGCTTCCGAATGCCGATCGACCATCGTCAGGACCCCGCCAAGCACGACCGCCCCGTCCTGCTCCAGCCCGGCAAGCGCGCTGTCGATGGCCGATACGGGCGTGGCGTTCCACTTGACCAGCAGCACCACGCCGTCGGCAAGCTTCGCCAGCGTCCGCGCATCGGCGACCCCGAGCAGCGGCGGCGTATCGAGCAGGATATGGTCGTAGCGTTCGCGCGCACGATCGAGCAGCGTTGCCATCGCACCGGTATCGAACAGATCGACCGGGGTGAACGTCGGCGTCCGCACGCACAGTACGTCCAGACCGGGAATGTCGTCCGGAACGATCGCGCGTTCGAGCGCCACTTCACCGTTGAGCGTTTCAATCGTCCCCGCGAGCGGGGCGATCCCGAGTCCCTCCGCCAATGCGGCACGGCGGACGTCGCAGTCGATCAACAGGACCCGATCGCCCGACAGCGCCATGACCCGCGCGAGCGACAAGGCGCACGTCGTCTTCCCCTCCGACGGCAGCGTCGAGCCGATCGCGATCACCTTCACCCCGCCGGGGCGGATGACGGTGCGGATCGTCCGGAATGCTTCGGAATACGCGGAGACCGGGCGATGCCGCAACGTGTCCGCAGGGGTGCAACGGCGTCCGTCCGGGTCGCGCAGTCGGCGCGCCGTCAATTGCGGGATCGCCGCGATGAAGGGCAGCCCCAGCATCGTCTCGATCTCCTCGGGGCTGCGGATCGCGCTCTGCACCGCCTCGGCCACCGCGGCCGCACCGATCCCGAACACGAAACCGACGAGCAGGCCTGCGACCCCGATCGCAGGGCGATTGGGATAGGTCGGCCGCGCCAGCACCACCGCCATTTCAAGGACGCGCGCTTGCGGCTGGTTGCTGCGTTGCGCTTGCGCGGCCTGCTGCACGGTCCCCGCCATGCGGTTGTACGCGGTCGTCGCCGCATCCGCCTTGCGTTGCAGCCCGTCGGCGCGGACTGCCGCCTGACTGTTGAGGGCGATCTCGCTTTTGAGCGCGGCGAGCTGCTGCGCCAGATCGGACGCCTTGGCGCTGGCGGACCGTGCCTCGCTGCGCAGACCCTCGATGATCCGCGTCTGCTCCAGCCGGACCTGCTGGTCGAGCGCCTCGATCTGCTGCTGGCTCTGGACCAGCGCGGGAAACTTCTCGCCGTAGCGCGCGGCAAGTTGCGCGCGTTGGCGTTCGGCTTCGGTCCGCTGGCGGCGCAGATCCGTGATGACGGGCGCGGACAGGACCGCGGACACCGCATCGGATCCACCCGCGACGATCTGGCGCTCGGCCGCAGCGACACTCGAACGCAGCGCCGCGGCTTCCGCCCTGGCGGCGGCGAGTTGTTGCGAGATCGGCCCGATCTGCTGGTCCTGGATCGTGCCGGCCCCGCCTCCCTGCACGATCCCGCTATCCGCGCGATAGCGCGCGACGCTCGCCGCGGCAGTTTCGGCTTCGCGGCTCAGCCTGAGCAGTGCGGTCTGGCCGGTCTCGGTCTGGCGCGTGGCGGTGCTCGCCTGGAAGTCCGCGGTGCTGTCGATATAGGCGAGCGCGACCGCATTGGCGATCCGCGCCGCCTTGGCCGCGTCACGTGCGCGGAACCCGATCGCGAGCACGTAGCTCCGCTCCTGCTGCGTCACCGTCAGTCGTTCCAGCACCGCGGATGTCGCGGTCTCGATCCGGTGGGCGATCGCGATCGGGCTTGCTCCCGTCATGTCGCCGCCCCCCGATATGCGGGACCCGGCGAACTCGGGGTCGCCCTGCAAGCCGAACCGGGTCACCACCCGGCGCGCGATGTCGCGCGACCGGATCGTCGCGATCTCGGTGTTGACCAGCGCCTGGTCGAGCGGCTGATCCTTCGCGGTCTCGAAATCGAGCGGGGCCGGTTGCGCGGGCGTGATCCGGATTCGCGCCACCGCATCATAGCGCGGGGTGATCAGCAACGCCGCCGCGACCGCCGCCAGCACCGTCAGCAGCATCATCGCGCCGATCACGCGCCAGCGGCGGCGGAAGATCCCACCCAACGATGCCAGCGTCACCGGCTTCGCGCCGATGTGCCGGCTCTGGTCGAGACGGCTGGACTGGCTCCCGATCCGGGTTTCTGTCTTCATGTCCATGCGGGGTCTCTCATCATGATGGCCGCTAGCGCTGGACGACAAGGGACAGAAGGAACCGGGTTTCGTGATAGGACGGCCCCGATCCCGTCCCATGCGCCGATCGCAGATCGTGCAGGACCGACACGCCGACCCCCAACGTTCGGGTGAAAATGTAGCGCGCACCGCCGCTGGCGCGGACGATGTCGAGCGTCGCGTCCGTGCCCTTGAACACATCATACTCGTAGCCGACCTGCGCGTTGAGCAGGACATAGCGCAGCAGTTCATGGTCCAGCCGCAAGGCGACGGTATTGTTGACGAACCCGCCGGAATTGAGGAACGATGCGTCCTCGATCAGGCGCCGGCCGGTCAGCGTGACGGTGGTCAGCGTCGTCGGGAAATACTCGACCCGTGCTTCTGCGGTCACGCCGCTGATCGGACGGTAGAGCGCGGCATCGTACCGCCGCCGGACGTACCCCACGCCCAGCGATCCGCGCAGCAGTGTACTCAGATCGAACGTCGCCCCGCCGAGCGCGCGGACCGTATCGGAACTCCGGTTGGGGATGCCGGTCGCGAGCGGCCGAGCATAGTCAATCCGGTCGTAACTCCCCTGCACGAACACCGACGTATCCGGGCTGAGCGCATATTCCACCCGCCCCGATCCGCTCTTCGTATGCGAGTTGCGGTTGTTCTGGCTGATGACGCCGTTGCCGAACGTCAGCACGTCTTCGAACCCAAGCGCCGCAAAGGTGAATCCCGCCTGCAACCGCAAACGCCCCGGCGCGTAGCCGGCGTTGAGCTGCGCCTGCGTGGTCTGATATTGCGATGCGGCGGCGGCGGCGGTCGGATAGGCGGCGGACGTCGGCGGCTCGGTCGCGCGGGCGGTGCTTGCCGAACCCGACAAAGTCATTTGCCCGCCGACGTCGTATCGCCCCGAACTTGCCACGCGCCAGCCGTCCTGGTTGCGCCGCGTCTCGGTCAGGAACCGCTTGATATCCGCGCCGGCCTCGATCGTCAGCGAATGGCGCGACCAGTTGCTCGCGAACCGTCCGCTGGGGGCGATCGTCAGCGTTGCATCCGCCTTCCGGTCCGCGGGGGTCTGGTAGACGTTATCCTCATAGCCGAGCGCGGTCTCCACGCGCGGAAACAGCGTGAAACCGCCAATCTTGACGCCGAGCGCGTCAAATTCGGGGCGGGATCGGTCCAGCACGCCGGTGTTGCGGCCGCGATCATACTCGATCGGCAAGTTGGGCACGACGAAGCTGTCGCCGACGCTCTGCGCGACCACTGGGGTAGCCCCCAGGGTACCCGCCAGACCGAGCGCTACGTGCAGCGCGATGGGCGGAACCCGTGCGAAGCGGGTCACGCGCCCGGCCCGCCCGCCGTTGCGGTCTGCGGCGGAGTGTAGTTCGAGCTCCCCCCCGACAGGCCCAACGTGGTTCCCTGCTCGACAACGGTCTGCGCATCCGCGAGTGCGGCGGTACCCTCGACCTCACAACGCTCTAGCGCGCCCGAGATATTCTTCAGTGCGACCGCCGCCGCACCGTTCAATGGGCCCGCCTGCGTCGCCGCCTGCGTCAGCGCTGCCTTGGAATCACCGCATCCCGATTGTGCCTGGCTGATCAACAGCGACAATTGCGCCTCGATCTGCGCGGATTGCCTGCCGCCTTTCGTCAACACGGCGATCAACAGCGCGGCAAGCGAAGCAACCTGCCGATCGCGGTCGGGTTGTGCCGGCGCGGCCTGCGGATCGGCCGGGGCCTGCGTCGGCGCCGCCTGCGCCTCGCCGGTTGCCGCCTGCACAGGCATGTCGCTCCCAAGCCAGGCGCCCGCAAGCGTCATCATTACGATCCGGATCGCAGTTGAATCGATCACATTACCCCCCACCGACGTTTGTCGTTCCCAATGCCAACGCGGTTACAGATAGCGTTCCCCGACCCTGATCGTGTCGCCGGGACGAACCTTGAGATCCGGCGCGATGCGCAGCTTCACCGAGCGCGCTTCACCGGAATGCTTGATATGAACTTTGCGCTTGTCCGCGCGGTAGGTGTAGCCCTGCGCCGTCGCCACCGCCCCATCGATGGTGAGGCCGGACGAATAGGGATACTCGCCGGGCTTGTTGACCTCGCCCAGGATGTAGAACGGCCGGAACGTCAGGATGTCGATGCTGACGCGCGGCTGCAGCACATACCCTTCCATCAGCTGTCGCTGGATGACCGCCGCGACCTCCGTGGCTGTCCGCCCAACCGCGCGCACGTCGCCGATCAACGGCAGCGACAGCGCGCCGTTCGCGTTGACGGTGAATTCGCCCGACAGGGAGGGTTCGTCGAACACGATGATCCGCACCTTGTCGGCGACGCCCAGCGGATAGTCAGTGTCCGCCGGTTCCGGCGGTACCGCAGCTTCCACGACTGCCGGAATCGCCAGCGTCCCGCCGGACGCAGCAGCCCCGCCCGAGCAGATCAATATTGATGCAATAATGTTGCAGGCCATCCGCACGGTGCATTGCCCTATATACCAATTACATACTTCGTTTTTCGTACAGAACCCAAGTCATACGACGTACCTTGCAAGACGAGTCCGTATCCTGCGTAATATTACTACTCCTGTCGCGCTAAGAATTCCAATGCTGTTTTGCAGCAAACCGGCTGCTGTTCGCCAACACCCTCATACGAAAGGATAACATCCCAAATAACGAGCATCGTCCCCTTCCGCCGTCGCTGGGCAACCGTTACGATTCCGGTCCGTTAACCAGGATTTTCAAGATGCACGCGCACAGCCTACGCCCCGGGGAGACGGATGCTCGCTATGACCTTGGCGGTCCCGTCCCGCGTCCGGTCGGCGCGCGCGACACGGGCGATCGTCGCTACGCGCACCATCGCAAGGACGACCGTTGGCCGCCGCTCGTTCGCATCTGCGTGACCCTCAGCTGCGGCGTTCTGGCATGGGCAACGCTGCTGGCGCCGGCGTGGTATCTGCTCTCATACTAAAGCCTATCTCCTCGTTATTTCGCACTATTTTGCGACCGCCAATAACCTTTCGCTAACGCCCCCACAGGCAAGGCTCCGCGACTTTCATCGCGGAGCGGATCGTGGCGAGACTTCTTTGGCTATTCCTGGCATTTCTGGTTGTCGACGCGAACAGTGCTACCGCGAAACCAGCCGCGCAGCCGTTCATACCGTCCGGCCCCGCGGCCGACATGCCCATCGGCCTCGCCGAACTGTGCCGCGCGCAACCCGCCGTATGCGACAGGCTCGCCACCACCCCGGTGACCCTCGAAAACGGGCCGGACGAGACCGAGACCGACAAGGCCCGCCTCCAATTGCTCAAGCGGATCGACGGCATGGTCAACGCGCACGTCCGCCAGCAGAGCGACAGGCAGATCTACGGCGTTGGCGAACTCTGGCGCCCCAGCGGCTCCGGCCGCAACGCCGTCGGCGATTGCGAGGACCTGGCGATCCAGAAGCGGTTGGACCTGATCGACGCGGGCTTCCCGCCCGAACGCCTGTTCTTCGCGGTCGTCTATCGCTCCGGTGTCGGCCTGCATACGGTACTGGTTGCTCGGCTGGATGCCGGAGACATGGTGCTCGACAGCCGCTCGCGGTTCGTCGAGCCGTGGCAGGACACGCGGTATCAATGGCTGATCGTGGAACGCCCGGGAATGCCGACCCAATGGAATACGGCATCCTGAACCAAAGCGCCGCGGTACGCGCGGTGGTCCGCCCCTGTCTTAATCTGGACATTGCTCCATAATGGTCGCTATGCAGGCGGCAAGTGGGGGCGGAGAAGAGATTGCGAGTCGCAATCATTCATTACTGGCTGGTCGGAATGCGCGGTGGGGAACGTGTGCTCGAGCAACTTTGCCAGATGTATCCGAATGCGGATATCTTCACGCATGTCGTGGATCTCAATAGAATTTCGTCGATTATCCTGCGCCACGACATCCACACCACCTTCATCGCGAAATTGCCGTTCGCCACGCGGCACTATCAGAAATACCTCCCGCTCATGCCGCGCGCGCTCGAGCAACTCGATCTCGACGCCTATGATCTCGTCATCAGTTGCGAGGCCGGCCCCGCCAAGGGCGTCATCACGCGCCCCGATGCGATCCATCTGACCTATTGCTATTCGCCGATGCGGTATCTGTGGGACCAATATCCGCAATATCATGCCGCCGGTGGGTTCGGTGCCCGCGTGGTGATGCCGCTCTTCGCGCCCTCGCTGCGGCAATGGGACATGACGAGCGCGGCACGCCCCGATCGCATCATGGCGGTCAGCTCGTACATCAAGGCGCGGATCGCCAAGAGCTGGCGGCGCGATGCGACGGTCGTCTACCCGCCCGTAGACACCACGCTCTTTGCCCCCGTCAGCGACATAAGCGACGAATATCTATGGGCCGGCCAGCTCGTCCCGTACAAGCGACCCGATCTCGCGGTGGACGCCTTCACCCGCAGCGGTCGCAAGCTGCACGTGATCGGGGATGGCGCGATGCTCGCGCAATTGCAGGCGCGCGCAGGCCCGACGATCCGGTTCACGCGCCGTGCCGATTTCGCGAGCCTGCGCGCGGCCTATGCGTCTGCACGCGCCCTCGTCTTCACCGCTGAGGAGGATTTCGGGCTGATCCCGGTCGAGGTGATGGCGTCCGGTCGCCCGGTCCTCGCCTTCGGGCGCGGGGGCGCGCAGGAAACGGTCGTCGGCGGAGAGACCGGCTTGTTCTACGACCACAAGACGATCGAATCCCTGCTCGACGGTCTCGACCGGCTCGAAGCATGGCTGCCGCAGTTCGACCCCATGGCCGCGGTCTTGCGTGCGCAGGCATTCAGCGCGGAACGCTTCCGCAGCGCGTTCACCGCGGTTCTGGATGAGGCGATCGCCGATCGCCTCTAGCGTCGCTCGCGTGCGACCTCGCGCAATACGTCCATCAGCGACTCGCCGGCGCGGGCCCAGGTGAAGTGCGTAGCCCGAAGCCGCCCCAACGCCGCATGGCGCGCGCGCAGTTCGGCATCGTCCGCCACCGCGCGGATCGCGCCGATCCATTCTGCGGGGCGGTCGGGATCGGCATAGAGTGCCGCATCGCCGCAGACCTCGGGCAAGGCGCCCCCGGTGCTCACGACCGCGGGACAGCCTAAAAGCATCGCCTCCAGGGGCGGCAGACCGAAGCCTTCGGTGCGGGACGGCATCGCGTAGCATAGCGCGTTTTCGGTCAGCGCCCGCAATTCGCCATCCGAGACGCGCCCCGCGAACAGCACGTTCGGGGGGACCGTCAACCCCGCCGCAATTGCCGCCGCCATTGCCGCCGATCGCCCCTCGGCACCAAACAGCACGAGCCTGAGACCCGCCAGCCGTTCCGATGCGAACGCTTCGAGCAGCACCTTCAGGTTCTTGTGCGCCTGCACGCTGGACGATGCGAGCACGTAGCGCGCCGTCCCAAGCCCCAACTTGTCCAGGATCGGAGGATCGCCAGCCGTCTGCACAGCATGATCGACGCCATTGTGAATCACGCGGATGCGATCGGCCGGGGCCACGTTCCACCGCACCAGTTGCTCGGCGGAAAAGCGGGAAACCGTGAGGATCCGGACCGCACGGGCACCGATCATCGGTTGCACGGTTCGATAAAAGTGCCCGAAAGCGGGCGTATAGGATTTCGGACTGGTGAAGACCTGCGTGTCATGGATCATCGTGATCGATGTCGGGGAAAGCACCGGGGCGAGGTTGCAGAAGTTGAGCAACAGCTTGCCGCGCGCCTTTACGGGAAGCTCCAGTTGTTCCCACAATTGTCCTGCCAGAACGCTTTTGCGATCGATCGCCATCCGCGGCAGGTGATCCGCCAGCGCAACCGTATGCGGTGCCGCGATCGATGCCGGCCTGCCGAACAGATCCGTGACCTCTGCCTGATGACCGACCAACTGATCGACCAGACCAAACGCGGTCCGTTGTACGCCCGTCATCTTCGCCGACAGGAATTTTCCGTTGATGACAACATTACCGTGCATGGAAGCCCCGTCGATTATTGCTTGCGTCAGCAATCAAACGCGTACGCCACACCTACCTTGAACCCGCCATGCTGGCGTTATGAATGCTCCGGTCCATGTAGAATACTGATTGTTCTGTATTCATCATTAAGGCAAGCGGGTCGCATAAAGTATTGCCTGCGGTAGCGGCGACCTTTTACCTGTCGTGATACTACTCAATATGGGGGATACGATCCGTGCGCGAACTGGTCCGGCTATCGTGACGATATTGCAACGCGGAGCCCGCTCGACCAAGGCAGTGTCGGCACCATGCGGTAGCGCATGACCCACCGTGCGCAACGCGACATCTCGGCCCGCATTGCCGCCGGAACCGCATGGTTGGTCGGAGCACGCCTCGCCACGCGCGCGATCGATTTCGTCGGCTTGCTGATCCTCGCCAATCTGCTCGTACCCGCCGACTTCGGATTGGTCGCGGTGGCGTTGACCGTGGTGCAGATCGCCGAAGCGGTGTTCGAACTGCCGGTCGGCCAGGTTCTCGTCCGGTCGGAGGTCATTACGCGCGACCTGCTCGACACGGCGTTCACGATCGGCCTTTTGCGCGGCGCGCTGCTCGCGGCGCTGATGATCGCCGCCGCCGAGCCGTTCGCGCTTCTCTACCGCGATCCGCGCCTCGCGGCGCTGCTCTGCCTGCTCGTCATTGCCCCGGCTACGCGCGCGTTGGTCAGTCCCGCGATGACGCATTTTGCCAAGGTAATCGATTTCCGCCGTGATCTGCTGATCGAACTCGTCGGCAAGAGCATGGCGCTCGGCTGCTCGGTTTGGCTCGCACTGGCGTCGCGCAGCTATTGGGCCATCGCGATCGGCACGATCGGAAATCCGGTCGCGATGGCTGCTGCGTCCTATGTGGTCGCGCCGTACCGGCCGCGCCTGTCGCTGGCGCGGTGGGGCGAGTTCGCGCATTTCGTCGGATGGTCCACCGCGTCGCAATTGGTCAACGCGCTGAACTGGCAAATCGATCGCCTGCTGCTCGGACGGCTGGTTCCGCCAGCCGCGCTGGGGACGTATGTCTTGGCCGGCGATATCGCCGCGGTGCCGGAACAGGCGTTCGTCAAGCCGATCGCTCGGCCGCTGCTCGCCGCCTTCACCCAGCTGCGACACGACCCGCCCCGCCTGATCGCGGCCTACTTGCGGACCGTGAATTCGGTTCTCACCGTGGGGCTTCCGGTCATGCTCGGATTGAGCATTCTGGCCCAGCCAGCGGTCCATCTGGCGCTCGGGCCGAAGTGGCAGTCGAGCTGGCCGATCCTGCAATGGGTCGCCCTGGCGGCGATACCGCCGCTGTTGACCGCTCCGCTCGCGCCGCTTTTGGTAACACTCAACCGGACCAACATTTTCCTTCGGCGCAACCTGATCGAATTGGCGGCGACCGTGCCATCGATTCTCGTCAGCGCCTATTGCTACGGGATCGCAGGCGTCATCGCCGCACGCCTCCTGCTTGCGCTGCTGATGGCGCTGGTCACGACCATCCTTGTCCGCCAGCTCCTTGGCGTTCCGATCATCCAGCAATTCGCTGGCCCCTGGCGCGTGATCGTCGCGGCGGCCGGACTGACGCTCGCGTTGCTGACGGTGCGCGGTGGCTTGCACGATCTCGACGGTATACCGCTGGCGCTGGGGATCATCGCCTGTGCCGCGATCGGTCTGGCCGTCTATGCCGCGATCCTGCTGCTGTCGTGGCAGTGGAGCGGTCGGCCGAAAGGGATCGAGACGATGCTCGCCGGATGGGCTACAGCATCCTGGTCGCGATTTCGGGCACGGGTCTGAAACAGCGGAGCCATGCTCCGACGAAAGTCCTTGTCGAACCTCGCTGGTAGCGCTACCTTTCAACCAACCCGCGCCAACGAGCGCGAGATTCGGGAGATGTTGCAATGAAGAAGGGCATGATTCTGGCCGCTGCGAGCGGCCTGGCCGCGATCGGCCTGGCGTCTGGCGCGGCGCTGATGGCGCAGGAGCATTCCGCCCCTACCCCGTCCGACCCCAAGCGTTTCCTGTCGCAGCCGCTGGTGACGTCGATCTACACCGCCGATCCTTCGGCGCATGTGTTCGGCGGCAAGATCTACATCTACCCCAGCCACGACATCCCCGCCCCGATCCCGGACGACGATCTCGGCAACCAATATGCGATGCGCGACTATCGCGTGCTGCGGATGGACAAGGTCGGCGCCAAGGTCACGATCGGTCCGGTCGCGCTCGACGTGAAGCAGGTGCCCTGGGCCTCGCAGCAGATGTGGGCACCCGACGCCGCCTATAAGAACGGCACCTACTATCTGTACTTCCCGGCGCGCGACAAGACCAAGGACAAGAACGGCCTCGGCAAGTTCATGATCGGCGTCGCGACCTCCAAGAACCCGATGGGTCCGTTCAAGGCCGACCCCAAGCCGATCGCAGGCGCCTTCTCGATGGACCCCGCGGTGTTCACCGACGCGGACGGCAAGAGCTACATGTACTTCGGCGGAATCTGGGGCGGCCAGCTTCAGCGATGGAAGGACGGCAAGTTCGACCCCAACGGCAGCGACACCGATTTGATGCAGGACACGCAGCCCGCGCTCACCGGCAAGGTCGCGCTGATGAACCCCGACATGAAGAGCCTCGCCGAGACCCCGCGCGACGCGGTGATCCTCGACGAAGCGGGCAAGCCCGTGCTCGGCGGCGATCACGAGAAGCGCTTCTTCGAGGCGTCATGGGTCTTCAAGCGCGGCGGGCAATATTATTACACCTACTCGACCGGCGACACGCACTTCCTCAACTATGCGACCGGCACGACCCCCTACGGCCCGTTCACCTATCGCGGGCATATCCTGAAGCCGGTGCAGGGCTGGACGTCGCATCATTCGATCATCCAGCATGACGGCAAATGGTGGCTGTTCTATGCGGACACGCAGCTCAGCAACAAGAACCACCTGCGCAACGTCAAGGTGACCGAGCTCAACTTCAACGCCGACGGGACGATCAAGCTGATCGATCCGATGGTCAAGTAAGGCAGCCGATGTTTCTTGGAATTGATATCGGCACGTCGGGCGTCAAGGCCGTCGTCCTCGACACCCATGGCGCAGTCGTCGGTCAGGGCGTCGCCGCCCTCACCGTGCAGCGTCCTCAGCCCTTGTGGTCCGAACAGGACCCCGAGGACTGGTGGAAGGCGACCAGCGCCGCGGTCCTCGCGATCGACCCGAGCGTGCGCCGCGCGGTGCGCGGGATCGGGCTCGCCGGGCAGATGCACGGCGCGACCCTGCTCGGCGCGGACGACAAGCCGCTTCGCCCCGCGATCCTGTGGAACGACGGGCGCTCGTTCGCCGAATGCGCCGCGCTGGAAGACGCGACCGGTGATTTCCGCACCGTCGGCGGCAACATCGTGATGCCGGGCTTCACCGCGCCCAAGCTCGAATGGGTCCGCCGCCACGAGCCCGAGATCTTCGCGCAAGTCGCGACCGTGTTGCTCCCCAAGGACTATGTCCGGCTGCGGATGACCGGCGAGAAGGCATCCGACATGTCGGATTCGGCGGGCACCTTGTGGCTCGACGTCGCCGGCCGCCGCTGGAGCGAAACGCTTCTCGCCGCCTGCGGGCTGACCGAGGCGCAGATGCCGCGGCTGGTCGAGGGCACCGACGTTGCGGGGATGCTCCGCGCCGACATCGCCGAAGCCTGGGGCATTCCGCAGGTTCCGGTTGCAGGTGGCGCTGGCGACAATGCGGGTGGTGCCGCGGGCGTCGGCGTGGTCACCGATGGCAAGGCGCTGCTGTCACTCGGCACGTCGGGCGTGATCTTCGTCGCCAATGACCAGTTCCGCCCCAACCCGGCGCGCGCGGTCCATGCATTCTGCCACTGCCTGCCCGACATGTGGCACCAGATGTCGGTCCACCTCAGCGCCGCCTCGTGCATCGACTGGGTCGCCCGCCTCACCGGCGCGACCGGCGCCGCCGAACTGTTCCAGCGCGCCGAAGCCGCTGGCGTCGCCAACGGTCCCGAGGGTTTCCTTCCCTATCTCTCGGGCGAACGCACGCCGCACAACGACGCGCAGGTCCGCGGCGCGTTCTTCGGCCTCGACAATGACACCGACGCCAACCGCCTCGCGCAGGCCGTGCTCGAAGGCGTCGCCTTCGCGCTCGCGGACGGGCTCGACGTGTTGCGCGAAGCCGGCACCGAAGTCGCCGAACTCGCGGTCATCGGCGGCGGCGCACGCTCGCGTTACTGGGGCGAGACGCTGGCGGCGGCGATGGACGTCCCGCTCGTCTATCTCCAGGGCGGCGAAGTCGGCCCGGCACTTGGCGCGGCGCGGCTCGCGCAACTTGCGGTCGACGGCGGCACCCCGGCCGAGGTTTGCGTCGCCCCACCCGTTTCGCACCGCATCACCCCCGACGCGGAATTGACCGCACGGCTCGCACCCAAGAAAGCTGCGTTCCGGGCCGCCTACGCTGCGATCTCCCCCCTCACCGCATCCAACTGACCTTTCGAAGGAGCGCCCCAATGGCCAATGATTTCTTTGCCGACATCCCCCAGATCGCCTTCAAGGGCCCTGAGACCGACGACGAGCTGGCGTACCGCTATTACGACAAGGACCGGGTCGTCATGGGCAAGCGGATGGAAGACCATCTGCGCTTCGCCGCCTGCTTCTGGCACACCTTCTGCTGGCCGGGTTCGGACGTGTTCGGTGGCGGCACGTTCAACCGCCCGTGGCATGCAGGCGCAAACGACGCGGCAGCAGCGGCGGCCAAGCGTGAAGTCGCGTTCGACTTCTTCACCAAGCTCGACATCCCCTTCTACGCGTTCCACGACGTCGACGTGATGGCGGATGCCGCCAACATCACCGAGCATCGCCGCAACTTCGCCGAAGCGGTCGATCATCTCGAGAAGCTCCAGGCCTCGTCGGGCCGCAAGCTGCTCTGGGGCACCGCCAACCTGTTCAGCCACCCGCGCTTCGCCGCCGGCGGCGCCACCAACCCCAACCCGGAAGTATACGCGTTCGGCGCGATGCAGGTCCGTGACGCGCTCGAAGCGACGCATCGCCTCGGCGGCGCGAACTACGTCCTGTGGGGCGGTCGCGAGGGCTATGAGACGCTGCTCAACACCGACATGAAGCGCGAGCTCGACAATTTCGGGCGCTTCCTGTCGCTCGTCGTCGAGCACAAGCACAAGATCGGCTTCACCGGCACGATCCTGATCGAGCCGAAGCCGTTCGAGCCGACCAAGCACCAGTATGATTTCGACACCGCGACGGTGTACGGCTTCCTCAAGCGCTACGGCCTCGAGAATGAAGTGAAGGTCAACATCGAGGCGAACCACGCGACCCTCGCCAGCCACACTTTCGAGCATGAGATCGCAACCGCTGCCGCGCTCGGCATCTTCGGCTCGATCGACGCGAACCGCGGCGATCCGCAGAATGGCTGGGATACCGACCAGTTCCCCAATTCGGTCGAGGAACTGACGCTCGCCAATCTCGAAATCATCCGCGCGGGCGGCTTCACCACCGGCGGGTTCAACTTCGATGCCAAGGTCCGCCGCCAGTCGATGGACGCGGTCGACCTGTTCCACGGACATGTCGGTGCGATCGACGTCGTTGCAAAGGGCCTGCTCAATGCAGCGGCACTGATCGAGGACGGTCGCCTCGATGCGATCAAGACCGAGCGTTATGCGGGCTGGGATGCGGACTTCGGCCAGAAGGTCGGTGGTCTCGACCTGGCGGGCATCGCGGATCTCGCGGTCGAGCAGGGCATCGACCCGCAACCGCGTTCGGGCCGCCAGGAGCGGATCGAGAATCTGATCAACCGCTTCCTCTGATCGGTCGCCTCCCCGAGGCAAACGGAAAGGGCCGCGAGCAGACATGCTCGCGGCCCTTTTTGCGGTGGTTGGAGTGCGATTCCTTCAGCTTCACCCGCGCGTCTTGCGGAGAGACAGACCGATGTACGACGATGGACATTTTCCGCCCGTCCACTCGGCGTCATTCTTGCCGACTGCGTATGTCGCGAGTTGGTGGCTAGCGGTCATTCCCGGAACAACCCACCAAGTCGAAGAAGGCCTTCCAGCCGAACGTTTTGTCCCCTGCGCCTGCCGAGTTCGGGAAAAGCATGTGGGCTGGCGCA
>Ga0265780_10001574_pt1 | contig 31800 bp, 31 predicted proteins | sample P1T30metagenome_FD_192432 | JGI IMG/M metagenome (GOLD analysis project Ga0265780, IMG submission 192432) | Plant litter microbial communities from East Loma Ridge, Irvine, California - P1 T30 | ecosystem: Environmental > Terrestrial > Plant litter > Unclassified | place: USA: California... | reverse complement strand
AAAATATATATATATATATAAGCAGATCTAGTAAAGTAGTATAATAGAGTATAGTAAAGCAGCGTTATAGATAGCTATAGAAACGCCTATAGCTACTAAGAGATTAAAGAAAAATTATAGTAGAGATAATTAGAAAAAAGCTTAACTAGCTATATAGCGCTATAAAAACTATAGCAGAACTAAGTATAATATATAAATATATAAAAAGAATATAGAGATATCTAAGAAATAAGATATAAGTATAGAATATATAAAATTACTTATAAATAGTAATAAAATTAAAGATAAGTAACTAAAGTTTATTATACTAAGCTTTTTTATTCTATATACTAGAGTATTCTATATACTAGTAAAATACGTTATTCTATATACTAGTAATATATAGTAGTAGATAAGTATATTATTCTATACTACTAATTATTTATAATTTTAGTATACTATATTTCTATTATATTAAAGGCTAATAATAGTCTTTATAAACTTTATTATTTATACTATAAAATAAAGTAATAACTAAAATAACTAGTCTTTATTATAATAGAATAGTAGTAAATTAAAGTAAGTAAGTCTATTTATATTCTATAAGCACTTTCTTATCTTCTTTTTAAGTAGTACTTAAAAAGATCTTTATTTTGCTTCTTTATATAATAGTATAATATCTACTACTTTATAACGTATTCTACTACTAAGCTAGTTAACTTACTAAGCTAGTTAAAAAAGCTTAGTATAATAAACTTTAGTTATATATCTTTAATTTTATTGCTATCTATAAGAGAGCCTATATTTATTATACTTATATCTAATTTAGAAGATACTTCTATATTCTTTTTATATATTTATATATTATACTTAGTTCTACTATAGTTTTTATAGCACTATATAGCTAGTTAAGCTTTTTCTTAATTACTCTTACTATAACTCTTTTTTAACCTCTTAGCAGCTATAAGCGCTTCTATAGCTATCTACAACGCTATCTTACTATACTCTATTATACTACCTTGCTAGATCTGCTTATGTTTTTATAATTTTCTCTTAGTTATCTCTACTAATTGCTCTTTAAGCTCTCTATTATAAGCCTTAAGAAGAGTAGCTTAGTATAGTATCTGCTTAGCGCTCTTAATAAGCTATATAAAGCTCTTACTAGCTCTAATTAGCAAATAAGTAAGAGAATCTCTTATAAGCTTTAACTAAGATCTAAACTTATAAGTATTACTTAGAGTCTTTAACTGCTATAAGATTACTAGAAAAAGAAGTTTTAGCAAAGTACGCAGATACACTTTAAAATAATCTAATACTACTTATATATTAATAGAAATAAGTCTTAAAGCCTTAAAGGCCTTTTAATAGTTCTTTTTTATAAATATATTAAAAAATGCGTCTTTAAAGGCTAGAAAGAAGCCTTTTTTATTAATATAGAAGATATATTTCTATACTAAGTCTTAGATATATTAAGAGTACTTATACTTTAATAGTAAAAAACAGACTATATTAAGCAGCTAAAGAATATATAATAAATAGGCTAGTATATAAAGAGTTAGAATCTTATTCTTAATATAGTAGTTCTTAAAATTCTAGTTAAAGTAGCTCTTATAGCTATCTAGAATAAGTAGCTTATACTCTTTTACTTAATATACTTTTATATATGTATTAAAATACTTTAACTACTCTAGACTAAGCATATTATTTATTTAGCTATTCTTAGAAACTAATAGCTTCTAATTATATAATATTAAAGCTTTCTTATACTATACTAAGATATAGATATATCTCTTATAGATAATAAAAAATAAAGTTATATACCTAGTAGCGCAGATACTTTAGATTACTATAACTTACTTATAATTACTTAGCTAAATAAGCTTAGATTAAGCATATCTTTCTATGCTTATAATAACCTTTATAAAGCTAATTATATCTATCTAAAAGCTAGTCTTATTAAAGTTATATATATTATCTTAGTAGATACTATACTTAGCTATAATCTTTTCTATAAGCTTAAACTATATACTAATAATCTTTAGATCTTTCTAAAGTATTCTCTACTTATCTTTAGCTTAATTAAAGGCTATCTTAAGCTTAAATAAACGCGTTATAAAGCGCTTAGCTTAGTACTTACTAATAGGCTTGCTACTATATATACTTAGCAGTTTATTAGCTATATCTGCTACTTTATATAGCTAAGGCGCAAATTCTTATAAATTAAGATTAAGTATATATTAAATAATTATCTGCTCTTTAGTAGTAGTAAGTTTCTAGTAGTTAAAGATAGTTTCTAAGTAATATAGAATTCTTTTATATTAATAAGTTAAGGTTAAAAGAGAGATATTAAATACCTTAGCAGCGCGTTATAGACTTTAGAATTATTAAGTATTATAGGTAGAGAGAGTAAGCTAGATTCTGCCTTCTTAATTAGTTAATTGCGCATTATATTATTAAGATATATTATATTAATAAGTTAGTAAGAAGTCTTAGCAAAAACTAACTAGCTTAGTAGATTAACTAGCTTAGTAGTAGAATATATTATAGCTAAAGCGTAAATTCTTATAAATTAAGATTAAATATATATTAGATAATTATCTACTCTTTAGTTATAGTAAGTTTCTAATAGTTAAAAGTAGTTTTTATATAAGAAATAAGTTCTTTAATATAATAATTAAGAGTATAGTAATTAATATTAAATATAGTAGTAATAGCATAGTAGCTTTAAAATTATTTAGATTATATAATATTAATAATAAGCTAAATTCTATCTTTATTTTAAAGTAATAATATATTAAGTAGTTAAGATATATTAAAGAAAAAAAGATTATATATAGCTTAATAACTTTTAGATTACTTAGTAAAGTAAGTTACTTAGTAGTAAATTTTATTATAACTAAAGTTTCTTATACTAAGAAATTTTAAGTTACTTAGTAGAGTAAGTTACTTAGTAGTAGATTATATTAGTTACTAATCTATATAAACTCTAATTAGTATATTTTGCGTATATTCTATAAATAGTTACTAAGCTATATAAACTCTAGTTAGTCGTTTTAGATACGCTAGAACCTAATTAAGTCTAGAGAAAACAGAGTTGTATACAACTACTAAGAGTAAGCTATACTCTTAATTGCTCTTTAGAAAAAATACTTAGGCCTAATAGTTCTATTCGGAAACTGCCCTAAAAATTGATATAGAGTATTTATACTTAAGCTTTTTGTCTGCATGCAATAGGCGTAGAGATGTCTTCGCTTAGTGATCCAGAGCCTATTCTAGGACTATTATCACTAGAAGTGTCTTCGGTAATCGCCTTTTTCTTTCGCTTACGCATTTTATCATCAATATATCTTCCTATAGCCAGCGCAAGCCCAACAGCAAGGATAGCGCAAGCAATAGAAAAAGCGCGGCGATACCGTGGCCTATCATCGTTGCGGAATATCTGAGCACCATAGATACCGGCAATGTTTGCACCCATGATGACCCTGTTTGTCAATTAGCATGAGGTGCCCGACAGGAGCAGAGGCTACGGCGCTTCTTACAATGCCATGGCCAGAGCACGCTCTTCAGAGTCAGTGCAGGCTAGAGACATCCAAGTAATGTTCAGAGGATGCGAGAACGTGCCGAACGTCTGTGTCCACACAACACCGAAGTAGCGTACACTACGGCTGTCAAGCTCAGTGAAGATGCGGTTGAAGATGTAACCTAGTAGATGGCAGGTGAAGCCGAGCATGACGGTCTCGCCACGACGATCGCTGCACGCGCAGATTCGTCAGTCTAGCGATAAGGAAGCCGTTGAGAAGACTTACAAGCGATCAGAAATCCAACTGAACGTGTAAGATACTGGGATTTGAATGAACAAACCAACTGCCGCCAGTGCATTGGATCTGAGCTGACCGAACCCAAAAGATGTAACAATCGAAGGCGCGTAAGTGTCGAAAGCTCGCTGCGGACCGTTGTTACATAACGTAATGGCAAAATGGCACCACATGCGCCAACTTGAAAACTGTATAGAACGTATTAGCCATGTTGATCATATCGATCCGCTGAAACATACAGCTTTCTTAAAAGCGGCGAGACCAATCCTTTTCTTCTTCCTGCTCTTCGCCGGTTCGTCAATGTGCACACGGCTGCGAAGGATGTAGATCTCTCTATCGGTGAACATCTGCCATTTAGGAAGGAAGGTTGGATGAGGCTTTTTGAACGAGTCCGGGAGGAAGAGACCCAGAACAATGCCACTGAGGATCGTAAAACCGCCCATGAGGACAAAGAGCCAGAACCAACCAGGTTTGCCTCCGACACCACGCCTGAGACAGGTGAGCTTTTACTTTAAGAATATGATACACAAGGATGCATACATGTGCAATATACCGAAAGCAAGGAGCTTTGCAGAAGCTTGACCGAATTGGTTACCAAAATAGAAAATCATAACACGCTTCGCAGTTTCCGATCTCGTGTACCACGTTGACAGTGTCCACAGACCACCTGGGATAAATCCCGACTCGGTTATGCCCAGGAGGAATCTAGTTGCGATGAAGGACCCATAGTTTGTCTGAAACGCCTGAAAGGTACTAACAGTGCCGAAGAGGAATAGTTGCAGAGTAAGCCAAAGACCAGGTCCCACACGGTAAAGTGCCATATTCGCTGGAACCTCGAATAGCACAATACCAAGGGAGAGCATCTGCTGTCCAACATTGAACTGATCCTGGGTGATGTTGACATCTTCCATAAAGTCGTCCGTGATTGCGTTGGCAATGTTGCCGCGATCTAATTGCAGACAGAAAAACCCCAAGGTGAGAAGAGGCATGATGATCAAGTCCAGTCTGGCAATGTTAGTGTCAGCAGAGTCATTGCTTCTGGGAAATTGCAAGACGCACTTTCGTTTCGCTTTCTTCTCTTCTGAAGCCGTCCAGTCAGGTGTGGGCACAGACTCATGCTCCGTGCCATCTTCGTAGTGACTGCTTTTAGCGTCTGTCATTGTTTTGTATTGATCCCTGGTTTCTGAAATCGCTAGGTGATTAGCGCGTCGTTCGGGGGACCAATTCGGTAGTGTTTCTCAGATATCCGTTGGACACTCCCACTACTTATGTTCCTCCCTGGTCACCAGAATCCTACCGTCCATGTCCGATAACGCTTAACACTTCTAGAGTTTTTGACTGGACTTGGCATGCCAAGTACGGCTTGATCATGGCAAAGTCTCGTCCAGCGTCCCTGGGCGCCAGAACAGGTGTCTCCGAATAGCTGGATAGCTTGGCTCGTGGCTTTCTGACGACACAACAGCGGTTCTCGAAGCCACGGGCGTATGGATGTCCGATTCCTCACTTTGGCCAAGGATTCAACATCGCGTCGTCGCGAACGGAGGCTTGTGTTTGTCTTGAGAATGCCATTGCTGCCTCAGTGATTGGCACCTAGGCGCTATTGTCGGTGCTACGCCATCAAATCCAAGCTTTCCGCTGACAGCATGGAGAACCTTCGCCAGTTAGCTCGTGAGATGATGATGACTTTATCGTAGACCTCACAAAGTATAACGCGCGATGGTGCGACATTGTAACACATTCTGAGCCGGTATTAGTGTTTGGACTCGTTGGAGTCCATCAAATAGCCCCCAAGTATGTGCTGCATGGAAATGGAGACGGCCTGTGGCCCAGCAAGTACCCAGACTCGGCACGAATTCGACATCCGTTGCGTAGAGCACGTCATTTGCCGAGCTACCGCCGGGCTCCCTGTAGACCCTACGTAAGCTCTGCACACCATGTACATCTAGAGACCAGACACCAACAGCATACCTATATTAATTACTGATGTATTCGTTGTTGACTAGAGAAGAAACATATGTTCGTTAACTTCTATGTGCCTCGAGCATATGCAGGCCTTCCTGCTTATTGTTGTCCTTGAAACGCCATGGAATCATGTTCTCGTGAGTCGCAACCCGTCCACCTGTCGGCTTGCGATAACAAACTCCGTGGCCTAGTCACTTCTTAACATGCTCTCGACCAAGTCGCCCAGAGGCCCCCAGAAGTCCTTGCTCCCATTCGCTAAACCATGCTCGTCGATGAATAGGACATAGTGCTTGAAGCTCGTGTTGAGATGCGGCTCCAGACCAAGCTCGATGACGACTGGGTAGTGATGGCAGTATATGTGAGCATAGACTCGGTATAGACGCTTGAACATGTTCCGAATCAAGGCAGGGAAGGTCTTGGGGAAGGGGACGCCGATGCGCGAGGGGAACATGGATTCGTTGTCGACGTTGGACTGGACCCATGCCATGAGGTGTTCGATGTATTGTGGGGCAGGCATCTTGGTGGGCTTTTTATAAGTCTCGGAGTCCTGCCAGAGGTACTCGAATCTAACGGCTGTCAGGTCTCGAAGGTTGAGAGTGGATGTTCGTGGGCTTACTCGTCGGTGGCTTTCATCTCAGGACAGCTTTGGGGGGAGCAGAACTCGGTGATGGAGCCATAGAGGAGGTTGATCTGGTTGTAGAAGTCGACGACTGCCATCTTGTCAGCTATGCTTCGGGCTTCTGCCGTGGTTGGTCCCACCGTTGACAGCCAGCCACTCGTCCTTGTCTTCGCCCTCTGGTAGCTTGACAGCCTTCCTTAGGCTGCCGCTGCCTAGTGTCGCCTCGGCATACTGCTTCAACTGCCAGCTGCTTGTGCCGCGATTCGACTTTTGCGGCTTGAAGGGAGCACGCGTGCGTGGATTGCTAAAGAAAGAAAGTAAGCTTGTGCCCGGAAAGTAGCCTCTGTTCTGCGTGTCGGTCGAATGTCTCTCAGCGCCCGGGACTGCATCATTTCCTGTCTGGATCTCAGATGTGGGTGCGCCAGCGTCGGCGCGGAACTTGTGTGAGAAATTGGCCGTGGGGCGTGCAAGATTTTGCGCATCAGGCTGTGGCGCAGGTTTCTGATGAGTTGTGGGGGATGGCGCAGTTGTCATGGCACTCGAGCTCGTCTGCTGTTGTACCCGCAGCGCCTGGCCAATCCTCTGCAGCGGGCTTTGATACGCGTCCTTGGGGCGCGCGAGGTCCAGTTCGCTCCTCGAGCAGTCGAATCCACTTCTTCCACAACCTTGAAAGTCCAACACATCCAAGTCCATCCTGAGGTTCATGCAGCTCTGGCTCTGGGCGAATGTGAAGATGGGGAGGAGGGGCTTGGGCTTTGCGGGAAACGCAATATGGTGGTCGGCAGAGGGGGAGACAAACATTGTGGTTATGAAGCCCGACATGGCTTGTCGATAGCCCGTATGCGGCCTTATCTGTTGGTCGTGATGTGTTCGCTATCTGTGGTGCATTCCAATGGTTAGCAGGGCAATGTTAGGGTAGAGGAATGCGGGGAGCATACGCAACGATGAAATGACTCTGCAACTATCCAAGGCGGCTGTATAGCTTGGAAAGAGGAGAACGAGTGGAGAGTCGAAGAGACGTCCTGGTGTTGTCGAGTCGATGCTCGCAGGGTCGGTGCCCAGGTGTTTGGGCCCCGGAAACAAATCGCATGCACGGCCGCCGCTCTCGCACCTTCGCTAGCGCGTCAAGTGCGCGACGTCATCTTGGAATGGGACATGCATGTAATCACCAGTTACACTCGACACGGAGGGGAGGGTGCTTCGAAAGGTTTGCCATCGTCTTGAGTCTATTCTACGTCTAGGGATAGGTATCTAGGGTGCTGTGCTGAATGACCTGTGCCACAAAAACCATCCGCAATGGCCTCTACGTCACAAACTGGCCATTGCTCTCATCGCGCTCATACAGTCAGCCTTGCTCATTTGCTGAAGTAGGGATCCTGCTCAAAGTAGTCGTTGCGGTCGCGTCGTCTCTGTCCGTTCGTTTTCCGGTCCGATGAGCCGTCCAGTGTGGTTTCAAACTCATCCGTCTCAACGTCGGCGAGACCTGTCTTGACTCGCTCAAGTTGGCCACTCACGTAGTGGTTCAGACGCTCCTGCATCGCGTTCTTCTGCTGAACGGCATCCTCGTCTAGGTAACCCACGGAGCCTCTCCGGTTCGCGGGGCCTGAGGTTGACTCTTCATCTTCGCCATTGGTCGATTCCCCCCAATCACTCCTGAAACCGATACTACGGCTAGTGGAAGACCGGCGGAGGTGGTGTCGCTTTTTGGGCTTGCTATCCGTTGTGAAGACGTCGTCAAAGTAGTGCGCTGCCGCCCCCGTTGGCGTGCGCGGTGTCTGAGGCAGACGACAGGTCATACTATTGGCCATTAGCAGAGTACGACATGTTAGCATTCGGTGAAGCTCACCCTGTGTCGTGGATCATCTTCGCAATCAGACCCGTCCAGCCACACTGATGTGTCGCTCCCAGCCCGCGTCCAGTGTCACCATCGAAGAATTCGTGGTACCACATGTAATCCTTCCAGTTTGGATCGAAGTCGAGCATCTCGTTGCCGTCGTTGATGGCTCTTCTACCGTCATCACCCCGGGCAAACAAGTGCTGAAGGCGATGCTGCAGTTCCTCGGCAACGTGGCCGAGATGCATGAAATCGCCTGATCCCACAGGACATTCCACCTTGAGCTCGTTGCCATAGTAGAGATGGAATCTCTGGCAAGACTCGATCAAGAGGAAGTTGACTGCCAGCCAGATGGGACCTCGCCAATTGCTGTTGCCGCCAAAGAGACCGCTATCCGAGTCACCCGGCAGATAGGCGACTTCGTACTTCTGGCCATTTACGTCCATAGAGTACGGGTGATCCTTGTGGTACTTTGATAGTGATCGAATACCGTGCTCTGCAAGGAACTCGTTCTCGTCCAACATCCTTTGCATAATACGCTTCAGGCGGTCCTCGCTGACCAGGGATAGCAGCAGACGGTCGCCTTGTCCGCGCTTCTTCATCGAGGCAATGTTGCGCTCAGCCGTGTCCTTGCGGTTACTTATGAACCAGTTTAACCGCTTCTTGAAGTTGGGGAGTTTGTTGATGACCTCTGGTTCCAGTGTCAACGTCGAATAAAGCGGTATCAAACCGACCAGAGATCGCACGGGCATTTGGTGACTCCATGGACCGCCCCAGGAAATTGCATCGTAGTAGAAGCCGTCTTCCTCGTTCCAGAGAGGCTTCGACTCGCCGCCAGTACGGTACTGCATCGCATCGCTGATCATGATGAAATGCTCGAAGAATTTGGAAGCCATGTCTTCGTAAATGCGGCGGCGCTTGGCAAGCTCAAGACAGATGTTCAGCATGTTGAGACAGTAGAAGCCCATCCAGCCTGTACTGTCTGCTTGCTCGAGAACTCCTCCGGTGGGCAGGGGATCTGATCGATTGAAAATACCAATGTTGTCGAGACCCAAGAATCCACCTTCAAAGATGTTCTTGCCGTCAGTGTCCTTCCGGTTTACCCACCAGGTGAAGTTGAGCAACAGCTTCTGGAACACGCGCTCGAGGCAGTCAAAATCCTCACGGCCGTACATCTTGCGCTCGATCTTGAACACCCTGAACAGTGACCATGCGTGCACTGGGGGATTGACGTCGCCAAAGTTCCACTCGTAAGCGGGTAATTGGCCATTGGGGTGCATGTACCACTCGCGGGTGAAGAGATCAAGCTGCTTCTTGGCGAATTCGGGGTCGATCATGGCCAGGGGAATGCAGTGGAAAGCGCTGTCCCACGCAGCGAAGAAGGGATACTCCCACGAATCAGGCATAGATAAAATGTCATCCAGGTACATGTGTTTCCACTCTTTGTTGCGGATGGCCTTTCGGTTTGGTGGTGGAGGAGGCATGCCGGGGTCTCCGTTGGCCCACTGGTCCCAGATGAAGTGGTAGTATTGTTTACACCACATCATTCCAGAGAATGCCTGGCGTTGGATGTTCCTCAAGTCGTCAGCCATGGGAAGTGGGCTGATTCTGTAGTAGAACTCGTCCGCTTCCGCGCGGCGCTGCTCGACAATGTCATCGAAGAGCTCCTCGTCGAGGTAGCCATCGTTTCTCCGAGAGAGTCTGAAACGCACGACGGCGCACTCGCCTGGTGGCACGCCTTCATCCTCGTCGAAGGCGTACCAGGCTGCGCACTTGGTGCCCACGTGGGCGGGATTGACAGCGTCCTTGTCGTCATCCACAATGCGCTTGTGGATTCCGTCCTTGACGAATGGAGTCTTGTTCTCCACACCCCAAAGTTCCTTGTAGTTGGTGTCGTTGTCCGTGAAGAGGAGATTTGGTTGTACGTCGTTGCCACTCGAGCCGGTACCAGGCGACGGCGAAAGCTGAAAGAAGCGGTCGCCAAGCTTGTAGTGTTTGGACTGGGCTGTCGTATCTCCGATCTTGCGGATCGACGGCTTCTTCTTCTCATCTTCATGTCCCCAGGCCCAGGTATTGCGGAACCACACGTGTGGGACAATGTGCAATGGGGCTGGTTCGGGTCCACGGTTGTATGCTGTGACACGGAACAAGAGCTCCTCGGGGTCATCGGCTTCTTTGGCGGTTTCAATGAATATGTCCCAATATCTGTCGTCGTCAAAGCAACCAGTGTCGACGATGTTGTATTCCTTGTCAAGTCGTGTCCGCTTCGCGTTCGTCTTGATGAGGTCTTGGTATGGGAAAGCGCGCTGGGGCAGCTTGTAGAGGAACTTCATGTACGAGTGCTGTAAGACATGATCAGCATGGAAAGTGAAGGAAAAGCATGAAAACCTACAGTAGGCGTGTTGTCCAGGTGGAAATGAGCTTCCTTGAGCGACTCGCCGTGGTTGCCCTGTGGATTTGAAAGACCGAACAGTCGCTCTTTGAGGAAGTCGCTGGTTGATGTTAGATATCACGGGCAGCCAGCAGCGTCATGCACGTACTCTTTCTCGTTCCAGAAGGAAAAGGCAACGTTCTGCAGACCGTGCGAGTCGCAAACACCTGCGATACCGTCTTCGCCCCAGCGGTAGGCGCGAGAGCGGGCCATGTCGTGCGTGAAGTCTGCAGGCGGGTCAGTGAAGCTCAATGGCATTGCTCAAGGGTACATACGGCTCCAGGCATCTCCGTCAGCGCTGGGAGGGTTTGTTAGCAAGATGCGCAGTCAGTGCGTCAGTCAGTCGAGGTGGTCACGTACGAATAGTCCTCGCGCACTGCCAACGGGTTAGTCTACGCCGCAGCTACAGAAGAAGGGGAGGAGCGCTGACCTGTGGCCCATTGCCTCTCGGCAACATAGGGACCCCATCGCTTCCAGTAGGCGGTGCGCTCGCGGTCTGCTTTGAGGCGCTTTTCCTCTTCGCAGAGGTATTCTTGATTCTCAATGAGAACCATGGTGGGTGCAGTGTGGTGCGGTGCAGTGCGGTGCGGTGCAGTGCAGGTGCAGGTGAATAGGCAATGCAGTAATTAGACTTGCTAGAATGACAGTGTAAGAAGAGAAATGCAGCTGAGGATGCAGACAGAGTTGGTGGACGCGCTCAAAGTGGATGGCAAAGGGACGACAGAGGTCAGAGATGGCACGAGAAAAAGATTTGGACTAGGCGCACATGGCTGCGTGGTAGCTTCCGCACCTGGCCAGCCGCAATGCATGCAGGAACTGCCCATGGGATTGTGTAGGAGGAGTACGGGAGGGGCACGACAAGATCTGTCATTACCTAATGAGAAATGCACGGTTCATGATCGGCCCAACGGCCATTATTAAAAATCGAATGGCTCGTGCCCACACGTGATGTCAACATCGGCACGTGATCTGCATAACCGCTCATGTGCAACAATGAAGGCAACAACCCTTATGTGCAGCAACGAGTGATTTTCAGCTTTAATAACATAGCTTTGCCTAAACAACGACTGAATCATTGGTGCAGTAACTGTTCACGAATCGACAGCGGTTCATCTTACCTTGCTGTTTTACTCCCGTAGCGCCTGCTATTCAGCGCAACTTAATTGAATCTATGTTAGATGAATTGACGTTTCCACTCTTTTTTGAGTCAATTTGAGAACAAGGTTAGCTCAGAAGTTTTCTTTGACGATAAGAAAGCGTCAAAGCCGACGGTGTTCGTTGTTTCTGGGAGTTTAGTAGTACGCGTGCGCCGCCCTGGGCGCAAAGTGAAGATGCAAACTTACCCGCACTCCGGTGAGCTAAAAGGTTTCAGCACATTCAACAGAAGGAACATCCTGGGCTTTGACGACTTTTATGTGGCAGCTAGTATGTGGAATACGGTGGAGTCATTGACCTAGACAACTAGTGAGTGTTTGCTCTGTCAGTGACCAAACGAGCGCGCATGTGACTACAGAAAACTATGCACCAGCTCATACACGTTCTATATTCACTTCACCAAGCTTGCCGCCGGCGGTCGGAGTTGTTGTTCCGCCGGTGCCGGCGCTAGTGGTTCAAAATATAGCAAAGGCTGCGCGCGCGCTCACCTTTGCTCTCTATCTCGAACCCCTCAACCCTTCCCGATGAGCGCTTCTTGAGCGCAAGCTAGCCGACGCATCGGCCTACCCTCAAATCCTAGTACGTGCACTTAATTGTCGCACGGAACGGTAGTCTAGTACGAGCTCTTAATTGTAGCACGGAACGACTCTCCCACCAACACCTAAGGCCCTCTACTTGCTTCGTGCAGTAGAGTTTCCCTTGGTTTGTTGCACAGTCTGTGTATCTTCGGATCCTTACTGTATTTTCTTCACTTATGTCTGCCCAAGACTCTTCAAGAAGGAGAGACAATCGCTCGCGATCCCCAGGAAGGGACCGCCACGACAAGTACCTAGACAGAGATCGCGGCAGGTCTGGACCTTCTAGAGCACAGGTTCCTCAGCCATGGGATCAGCGAGGTCGTGGAGGTCCATCATCGGCTATCAGGAGTGCGCAGGTTCCTCAGCCATGGGATCAGCGAGGTCGTGGAGGTCCGTCTATCAGGAGTGTGCAGCAACCAGTGAACAAGTCCTTGGAGACAATTCGCCCAACTCAGAGCGAGGATGAACAAGCGATGCGCGAGCTCCTCGAAATGTTGGGGACGCCACCTCCCAACGCAGGGACGACAAGTCCACCTCCTCCACCATCAAGCTCCGGATCACAACCTGCTCTAAATGGAGATGATACTTGGATGGACCTTGGTGGAGAAGAGCTTGAGCAGCAAGAGGATGAGCCAACAATTCAGCATTACAATGCTGTTTTGAAGATCTCGCCTCCTCTGCCCTGCGGCTCTGGAGCACCAGCTGCTGCAAAGGGTGACGATGCTCCGATTGACCTTGCCGGAGACGAGCTCGAGCTGCAAGAGGAGGATGAAATTTTCCAACCGCCTCCCAAAGCTGCATCGACATCGTCCAAGGGCAAAGCGAAGGCAGTCGAGAACACTGCTCATGGATCCCTTGCTCTCGGCAACGCCCAACGCACTGCCATACAGGATGCTCTGGAAGGCGCCGCGGAAGATGATGAGTTCGCTTCGAATGTGCTCTCCCTCCTGAAAGCTGTCATACAAGCGGAGGAGGCACATGGGTTGAAGCCTGGCGAAACTGGCATCACAATCGGGGGGCAGAAGCTGTACCGCGATGATGTCCTCAGCCTATACTGTCTTGACGGACAAGAGGGTGCTGCCTAGTACCGAGAGGGAATTATTAACGCACTTCTTGCTCTTGAGGAAGGCCAGGGTCCTGCTAGTGTGCATATCGAGAGCGACTTTGCGCTCTGGTTCGAAGATCGATACACAGCCACGCTCGAAAGAAGTATTGAAAAGGCAAAGATGGATGGAAGCGCGCCTGAGACCGGCTGGCCTTTTATCGACCTCAAAGCCCACCACTCTCGCATTCTCGCTTCGCTCAACCCATCAGGTGGGCACTGGGTGGCTGTTGAGATATCGATCCCGCCTCAGGAAGACTCACCCATGGAGCTCATTTACTACAACTCGATGTCCCACATGACCGAGGAAGATCCGAGTATCGTAGCTGTGACCCAGACGCTGCCTAGGCTGCTTTATCTTGCGAGTCTTCGACCCGGTTCGCCACTGGCTGGCTTCAACCCACATACGCTTATCGTGGAAGAAGCACTGTGTCCGCAGCAGGCTGGCAGCTGGGATTGCGGACCCTTCAGTGTCTACTTCCTCGTGAAGAGGCTGCATAATGCGCTAATCCGGCGGGCGGGTACAAGCTACTTCCAACGATGCGATATGGGACGCTGGTTGCGCAGAGGTTGTGCCAAGGTGCTGCACATGAACCATGTTGGAGACGCGAGCATCTCGCTCAAGGAGATGTTCGCCGAGCCAGAGCCAGAGCCCCTGGAGGACGATGGAGACACTGATGAGGAAACTCACCCAAGCGGAAAGGTTGACCCCCGACTTTTGGTCGGCACGGACAATAGGCCAATGATACGATTCGAGATTGGGGCAGTCAGCAACTCTCTCCGAACGATCATCATCATAATAAGGTGGTCCGGTATTGCGTGGTTCTGGAAAACGTACTGTCTGCGTGTCCAAGCAGCAGGAGGAAAACTCGACGTGGGACGCTTCCGAACCGTGGTGGAGTCACTAGCGCGGGAGCGGCTTGCAATCTACCTCGAAGCGTGTGGAGACGGAACCGCTATCGAAGACTTGCACATCATTGTCTACGCCGGCACAGACATTCATACGTGGTCCGTGCCATGTTCGATCAAATTCGACGAGGCGGTCGGGCCATTTGAAGAGGCGGTCGAGCCATTTGAAGAGGCGGTCGAGCCATTTGAAGAGTCGGTTGAGCCATTCCAGGAGGCAGTCGAGCCATTCGAGGAGGCAGTCGAGAAAGCGGCTGAACCACCTTCAGCAAATGGCGACCAGTCCTTAAAATGCCCAATAGGGTCATGCAAAAAAAAGTGGTTGAAGGAAGATCGAAGGACTCTCAATGAAATGTTGAAACATCTCCAGACTCATATGCCGAGCCCCATCCAGTCTATTGATTCCGAGGGGAAGATTATATATCGGTGTCCAATCGAAAGCTGCAAGTTCAAAAGCAGCTCGGCCAATGCCATGAAAAGGACTACTATTCATATCGGCAGGATCCATTCCAAACATTGGTTGGAAGAGCAATTGACGAAGGGACTCTGCATTGTTCCACGTAATCTGGAAGAGTTGCTTGAAGCTGGCAGCGATCTACAGTGTCCTTACTGTGAATGCTCGTACACGGGAACGCATGCTGATTTTAACCTCAATCAGCATATGAGAAAGTCACATTTTAGAGAGGACAACTTGCCTGGCTGGTTCACATGCGAGCATGTCCACGAAGGCGACCTTGGAGCAAGTTGGGACGAACTGCCCCGATTCGTCCGTGAACGACTTGTCTTGTCGAAATCGGTGTGTGCTCATCGTACAGCAGCCGGGGAAGAGTGCCCTGGAGGTACTGCTAATAAAAGACACTATGCATCTCATCACGGGGGGTCTCCTTGGCCATTCCATGTCGATGAAGAAATAGGCATTTGCCGCGCACGTTTCTCGTCTCCAGAGGGTTTACAAAAACACGAAAGAATGAGTCACAAAACTTTAGTTGGCAAAACTAGAGTTGGCAAAAATACCTCTGTTCCACAAGCACCACGAAAACGAACCGGAGGATCGAGAGCTATGCCATGGACCATGGCTATCACCGCAGATCTTCATGCAGCCTGTCAACAACAATCTGAGACACAGCCTGTGTTGCTGTCTGCTGGCCTAGATGGATTCACGTCTCATACAGGCCGCCTGCTAACATGGCTACAGCAGGTCGATCTAACGTTTACTTTCGCAATCGTAACGAATTCGATACCAACACTCGATGCACAATACTTCATACAAGCCCGGTCTGCCTACGTTAGCTCGTACGACTCACACTCGCTTCGAGCGGCACTCCTTGTATGCTCACAAGCTCCTGCAAAATACGCTACATTGTTTGCCTACTGGAACAGGCTGCAGGCAATGAAAGACGCACAAGCAGCATTGAGCAAGCATCGAAATGATATGCAAGCGCACGTATCTTGAGGGCACGGCACGGGATTACTTTGACCGACTTGCCAACAACTCGTGTACACGCCAAAAATGACTTGTTAGTGTTTCTGTTCACGAGATAATTAACGCAGATTCACGCTGTTAGACCATCGACGATCACATGTCACGTGGACCGCCCATGATCAAAATTCACCGTCAAAATCTTTTGCACCGCACCTCTGACTGCGCATAACTGGCCCACAAACAGTCCTTCAAGTAACGACTATCTAGTCGTCTCTCCTGCCGCCTTGTTTGCTTTCCATATGTCCAGCGTCTTCCGAGCCTCTCTGACGCGTGAACGCGACATCACGTGAAGAGGGGCCAAGTCCGGCCAAACTATCTGCCGAACTTGCATACATCATCGTCTCGCATCAAGGCACCGTCCTCAGCCCGCGAATGCAACGCGAAAGAGCTCCATGTCACCAACTAAATCAGTCACCACACCTCACAAAGCTGCTGCTGCACCGGGATTCATAGCAAGAATGTGCTCATGGAGTAACTGTATATACACTTGTGCCCCAAGCAAGCCCATCCATGATTGAGCATCCGGAATTCTGCGCGGTGATTGCGTTGGGGGTGTTGGTGGGTTGCCCTTTGGGATTTGTCGAGTTAGGACCGGTTGAATATATAGCTTCTACTGTCGCTGGCAATATCCCAGTACCATTCGATTACAATAGGGAATCTCCGCTTCGTGCCTTCTCTTCGTAACGTCTGTGCATCCAATCTTGCACAAACTGGCAAGTTCAGCCAACGCACCCGGTAAGGTGATAGAAGCTGCGGCTTTCGCAGTGACAAATCAGCTACAAACTTCACTTACTGCATTCATTGTTCGGAAATTTGATTATGCACACGTTGCAACATCTACCATACGAAAGCAGTACTCTCATGACAAATGTTCAATCACTTCACCGCTTGTTCATACATCACGAGCTAACAGCGTTGGCAGATGACTTTTCCTTCACTTGATTTCTAAGAGGAACTAGTGCTTTTCATATCACATCCTTACGGTTCCACGCCACCTTCTTTCGGGCACTTAGCATTACTTCGCATAAGCCTCTACAGTACCATCCCAACATCTCATTGCTGGTTCCATAACCTTCTAGCCAGTACGCTCCTTCGTTCACTTAGTCAAAATGGGTGGTCACGCTTTCAAATATCTCCACTGCCCTCGCATTACACCCAACCGCTATGCCAAAGTTAAACTACAAACCACTACTGCATTACGGTCCGTCTTCGCGCACGTGGTCGTGCCCACAGAAATGCCCGCGAAGGAAGATTTCGGAGATATCGACTTCCTTGTCTCCAGCGCGTTCCACTCTCCACACATCAACGATACCAAAAGTTTCGATTGGGAAGGCTGCGTCTCACGCATCAAAGCAGCTCTCAACACCAGTCATGGCCGCCGGGGTTTCAAGAATCCGGGGTGCATGTACTTCGCCATCCGTGCACCCGATTTTGGAGACGATTATTGGGTTCAGGTTGATGTCAAAGTTTGCTTCAAGCCCGAGATGTTTGAGTGGGAGACCTTTGAGCTAAACTATGCTAGCAATAGCAAGATGATTGGTAGTATGGTGAAGCCGCTCGGATTAACGATTGATCCCGAAGGATTACACGTGCGTGTCGATGAAATGGAAGATGCGAATTTCCATGGGAGTATGGTCTGGGTGAGCAAAGACCCGAGAGATGTGTTGAGCATCACGGGGTTGGACAGGAGGATTGTAGATGCCGGCTTCAAGACGAAGGAAGAGCGTAAGTATTTTTTTGCCTGGCAGACCTACTAGTAGCTGACCATGATGCAGTCTATGAATATTTCACTGGATCTTGGCTCTTCAATCCAGCACACTTTGCGGCTCGTCTGGCCGAAGAGCAGTACCTCAGCCGCCTGGAAGATCGCTCGCCTCACTGGACCTACTTCATCCAAGAATGGGTGCCGAAACACTATCCTGGCTACCGCTTCGGCCAAGATCAATATTCTCGAAGTGCCTCTTGCGACTACAACGAGGGCTGGGTCGATCTTGAGCTGCATGAGTGGTACAAGCGCACTCGTGTATGTGTCCGTGACAAGGTCTTCACCATGTTTCCGCACATCGCGTCTGAATACTACACGAAGCGAGCTGCACATGTAAAAGAAAACGAAGAGCACAGATTGCGAGCTATGATCATGGCATCTATTCCAGTAGGCGAGATCGGTTGGAAAGATGACTTCCACAAGCCCCGGATCATGATTAAACAACCAGGACTAGTGGAGCCACGCACGCCAGAACTCAAGCCCACGGCAGCGGGAGAACTTACGCCTCCTTTGACTCCTATTGAGAACGCACGCGACAATGAGCGCCACCTATCCGACTTCGTCTTACCTGTTTCTGCATCACTCCCACCTGCTCCATGGAACGTCGTTCTCTTCCTGGATCCTCTGCCCCGGGACCCTCCCATCCTGTGCATGCCTCATCCACCACCGGCAAACATGTCGCAGGAAGCAAAGCTTCTCTGCCTGGCACGCTGGACCCTCTTTGACCCCATACACGGTACGCCTTACCTACTCTCTTCGCCGCGCGACAAGGACTTTGAGATGGACTGGACGAGTGCAAAATACCTTGGGGCCTCGGATCAGATCCTCATCGAATGGGCGAAAGAGATGTGGTGGCACACGTGGATTAGGCAGAGTCACACCAACTATGTAGGAATGTGGAAGAAGAGGCTTAAAAAAGAGGACAGCAAGGCGGAGAAGAGGAGGGCAGAAGAGGAAATGAGGACGAAGTCTGAGAAACTCATCAAGGCGAGACTGAAGGCGCTGAATTTGAGCTTCGGCTTCATTGAGAAGAACTGAAGTAGAGTGAACGAGACATGGTTCTGGTGGACAAAAGTTCAACATATAGTAAAACGGGTTGTGCATTGTAATCCAACGTTTACTTGGCTCCTTCGCATGTTCGACACTTTGCAGCAAAGCTACTAATCATCATCTCGCCTAGTCTACAAGTAGCCTCTTTAACCGGCAGTACACGACCAAAGCCAAGGAACCGCAAGTCTTGGACATGTAACCTCCGCGGCCAAATCTACTGCGCCTCCCAGTTTGACTATCGAGTCGGTCTCGCTTAATTACCACACCAAGCCTCCCCCAAGAAACACCAAGATCTTCCCCGCAAACTTACCCCAAGCTCGCCGACCCCACGTACGGCAATGTGGCAATCATTACCAAACTTGGATCACTCCCGTTCGTGAAATTTGTGCTGCTGTGGAAATCCAGAATACTAGCGCGCTTGGCTTACACATGTCTTCGCTGTCAGAAGGCATATTTTAGTTAGTCAAGCGCTATGTAGGGCCTTGGGGGGCTAGTATAGTGGCTCGATGAGGTTAATGGGAGAGGCAAGCGGGATGAACTGTGGATACTGACATCCGATGCGGTAGGTAGTCTCAGATATTTATTATTTCATGAAGTCCCGCCTGCTTGGGCTTGGATAATTTGCTAGAGCAGGATCAGAGGCCTTCTTCTCGCTTTGATACATCCCCTCCGAATGGCGCCCAACACGACCAAAGACGAAGCCGCTGACCACATTGAGCACCTCGAAAAAGGGCTCGCCTCATCAACCACCTCCTCAGATGTCGTCGATACCAAACTTGCAGCGAAGCTGCGACATCGCGTGGACTGGCGCCTCATCCCAGCCCTTGGAGCCATGTACGGCATCTCACTCATGGACCGGAAGAATGTCTCCAACGCAGCTGTAGCTGGTATGCTGAAAGATCTCAATATGAGTCGCGGCATGGGTTACAATTTCGTCAACCTCTGCTTCTTCATCACATATGTGCTCTGTCAGCCTTTCATGATCATCTTGTGTCGCAAAATAGGGCCTCGATACTTCTTGCCTGGAATATGCATCGCATGGGGTGCGGTCATTGTTGGCTTTGGATTTACGAACAGCTGGCCGAGTTTGATTCCGTTGAGGTTGGTCCTGGGATTGTTGGAAAGTGGCTACTTTCCTGGATGTTAGTTGGCCTTACTGAACCATGTCGTGAGCCATTGCTAAATGCTACCCTGTAGGTTTGTACTTGCTTTCGTGCTGGTATACGAAGTTCGAGGTGGCGAAGAGATACAGCGTATTCTACTTCGTTGGAAGTATCGCCTCGGCTCTTTCCGGTATTCTCGCGTACGGACTGCAGCAAATGGAAGGCGTTCAGGGCATCCGCGGATGGCGATGGTAGGACCTTTCTCTTCACTTTCGCCACATCAGCCGATCTAACAATTTTCAGGATCTTCATCATGGAAGGCGTTATCACCGTTGGCGTCGCGCTGTTCTCCATAACATTCATCGTCAAATTCCCCGACGAGGAAAAGACAAAGCCATCATGGGGCTTCCTCAAACCCCACGAGCTAGATGTCGTTATCGATCGCCTCAATGCAGACCGTGGCGACGCAGGTGCAGAGAAATTTTCGTGGAAGAAGTTCCTCGAGCCGGCAAAGGTAAGTCTTCCAATAATACTTTCAGACCAAAGCTGATTGCTTCTTCCCCTGTTGTAGGATTGGTACATCTACGCATTTGCCCTGATCCTCCTCTTCGTAACGACGATAGCATATGGATTCGCTTTCTTCCTGCCCATCATCCTATCCACGAAGCTCAAGTTTAGCATGGCCATGAGCCAGTGCCTTGGTGCGCCGCCCTACGCAGCGTCTGGTTTCCTGATGTACGGCGCAGCATGGTTTAGCGACAAGTACAAGACACGCGGACCAGTTCTGTGCTTCTTGTGCCTTGTGTCGCTCGTTGGTCTGCCCATCATGGGCTTCGCGAAGAACCCCTGGGCCCAATACGTGGGTGTCTTTATCACCGTATCTGGGACTAACAGCGCGATACCATCAGTCATGGCATATCAAGCAAACAATATCAGAGGACAGTGGAGGCGCGCATTCTGCTCAGCTTCATTGACCGGTATTGGTGGCATTGGAGGAATCGCTGGAGCGCTTATCTTCAGGACAGAAGATGCACCGTCCTATGTACCGGGCTTCGCAGCATGCATGGCATGCAACGTGCTGGTTATTATATTGGTCAGTATTCTGACATTTTACTTTAGGAGTGAGAACGCGAAAGCGGACCGAGGAGAGAAGGTGCTATTAGAAGACCCAACCTTCCGTTTTACTATCTAGAAAGCTTTTAAGACCGATTTAGTTTGCAATTCAATTATTTCGATGAAATGCTTCGTTTTGCAACATGCTTTACCAGTCACTATGCCTCCGGACGTCCGCAGCATGCGCCAAGTTCCGGCAGCTGAGGAGATCGAGCGGGGATTTCCTCTGAACGGTAAAGTCCAGAGCAATGCAAAGCTCATGCATGGGTACGAGTACAATCGAATCTCCGATCAAGTGTTTCCGGACTATATCTAAGAAGTCGATACTTTGGCGCATCGATCGACCTGGAAGATGAATGAACAGCGGCTTGACGAAGATCTGATACTCCAAGCTGCACACAGTATCGCTAGATCTCTACGCGACGTAGCATATGCGTAGCTTCAGGCAAATCGGTTGCTTTTCGTCGTAGTTGATAACGTGCAGTAGAGGGTGTGTAGGTATGGATGCGGGGACGCCGTATGGACGCGCTTCCGACTCGGAACCACTACCCCACTGCGCGATCGACATCCGCACCAGCCCCTCACAACAATGACGCCTGCTTCCAAATAGCTAGAGGTAGCTATTGGATATAAGTACCGCGAATGGAACTTCTACCCTGCGATATCCCCGCAGATATCCGTCCCATAAATATAAGCTGCAGATGTCATGGCTAACAACTTTCTACAAACAATCCCTTTGTTGGACCCCGAACACGATCCAGGTACCGAACAGGCGCATACGACGACTTCAAGCATGTCTGGCGAAATGATGAAAGCGGTGCATTACGAGGGACCTTTCAAAGTCTCGGTGAAGGAGGTGGAATTACCCAAGATTGTGCACCCAGATGATGTGATTGTCAAGGTTACGACAGCCGCCATCTGTGGATCCGACTTGCATATGTACCAAGGGCGAACAGCGGCGGAGAGCGGGCTCGTGTTTGGTCATGAGAACATGGGCATTGTGATCGAGACGGGATCCGGCGTAACGCTGTTGGAGAAGGGCGACCGTATAGTTCTGCCGTTCAACGTAGCAGACGGCAGATGCCAGTATGTCATCGATTTACAACGTGCGAGTGATGTACTGATGGACTGCAGAAACTGTGAAGAGGGTCGCACCGCATTTTGTACAGGGTAAGCAGCTCCAAACCTGACAATTTAGCATCTCCTGACTATTTTTACAGCGTCAACCCAGGCTTTGCAGGCGGAGCTTATGGGTATGTAGCTATGGGGCCTTATAAAGGCGGTCAGGCCCAGTACCTTCGTGCGCCATTTGCGGATTTCAACGCGCTCAAACTACCAAAAGGCACCGAGCACGAAGCCGACTTCATACTCCTTGCAGATATCTTCCCCACAGGCTGGCATGGACTTGTACTTGCAGGGTTCAAGTCTGGAGAAAGCGTGGCAGTTTTTGGAGCAGGCCCCGTGGGTTTAATGGCTGCGTACAGCGGCATACTGCGGGGTGCAAGTAGGGTGTTTGTAGTCGATACAGTGCCGGAGCGACTACAAGCGGCAGAGAAGATTGGATGCATACCCATCGATTTTAGGAAGAGTGATCCAGTAGAGCAGATTATTAAGCTCAACAGCGGCATGGTTGATCGAGCTGTTGACGCTGTAGGGTACCAGGCTGTTGATGCTTCAGGAAGCAAGGAAAAGCCGAACATCGTCCTTGACCAGCTTATTATGGTAACGCGGCCAACCGGAGGTCTAGGCATACCAGGTCTCTACGTGCCGGCCGACCCAGGAGCCCCAGACGAGCAGAGCAGGAAAGGCCAAATCCTGATATCCTTTGGAAAGCTCTTCGAGAAGGTAAGTTTAGCAGCTTCTGGAGTTCTTTGCTGACCGCTGAGTAGGGTCTTTCGCTGGGAACCGGCCAGTGCAACGTTAAGGCGTACAACAGATATCTGCGGGATATGATTGTGTCTGGGAAGGCTAAGCCGAGCTTCGTGGTGTCGCACGAGATTAATATCGACGAAGCGCCGGTCGCGTACGAAAAGTTTGACAAGAGGATCGAGGGATATACAAAGGTGCTTATTCACCCGAACGGGGCATTAAACTAGCTATATCTATGAGCGAAGAGTAGCGGAAGCAAAGACGGCGAAACTCACTTTGAACTCGTGCCCTTGTCTGAGATCAGTTCTCGAGCAGATTAGCCTTCTCGGGAAGATAGGCCCGGTTGATTTTGACCTCGTCCACTGGTCGGTCCTCCTTGTCTGTCTTGACCAAGCCTAGCTTCTTGACCACCTGCATCCCGCTCTTGACCCGGCCAAAGATGGTGTGCTTGCCGTCCAACCATGGTGTCGGGGCGAGCGTTATGAAGAACTGGGATCCGTTTGTATTGGGACCCGAGTTCGCCATGCTGAGAATGCCAGCGCCCGTGTGCTTCAGGGCTGGGGATATTTCATCCTCGAACTTCTCGCCGTAGATGGACGCGCCGCCCCTTCCAGTGCCTGTAGGGTCACCGCCTTGGATCATGAAGTTGGGTATTATGCGGTGGAATATGAGGCCGTCGAAGTAGTGCCGCTGGGCAAGGGTCGAGAAGTTCTTGCAAGTCTTTGGCGCATCGTCGTTGTAGAGTTCGATGATAATGGTACCCTTATCGAGTCAGCTGTGGGCATAGACTTGACACTGTAGAGCTCACAATGGTGGTATCGAGAGCGACTTCTGTAGTCATCATGTGTGAGTACGTCCGAAGGCGGGGGCGGGCGTCGAATTGAGGACTGTGATGGTAACTCTGGATGCGCAGGTGAATTTGGCGCACGGCCCATGCCCATGCCCAGCCACAGTCCCCGCCTGCGCCACACCACCAGCACTAGTTCAAAGTGATGATTCAGAGAAGGTAGTGACATCTCACACACCCGCGGACTGCACTGCACAACCTTAATGATTCTGTTCCTAGAATCATGGATCTAGCAACCTGGGCGCTGCCTCAGATATCAAAGCTACTACCTATAGACGAAGACTCGCTGAAGCAGATCATCTCATATACCGACTCTCTATCCAATAGTGAAGCGGCAGATCATCTACAGAACTTGCTGGGAGACGGTCCTCAGGCCCTAGAATTCATCACATCTTTCAACAACAGAAGAAGACCGAAGGCCGGTGCAAGCTCTACTCAAAATGCACCGTCCAACGTCACATCTGAAGTCCCGAGGGCGAAGCCCCGCAAGAAGAAACAGGCTGGTCTAGGACAACTCCCGCCCCCACGACGACCTGACGATTTCGGCAACGTCTCGGGAGCGTATCGCAAAAAAGAGGAGGAAGACTACATGGCTGGCAGCTCCAAGTCGAAAGCAACAAAACCTAATGCTTTTGGACTTTCGGATACGTCAGTTCCTATACCGTCATCCGGAGCTGCAACACCAAAATCTCGGGGCATCTCACCTGCACCACCAGCAGCAAAGCTGCCGCCTTCAGCCGCGGGTCAGTTGATCTCCGAGGTCAAATCATCTCGCAACTCGTCACCGAAGCCCAAGGCGAAAGTGAGCTTAGCTGGTGGTACGCCGATGCATGGCGCTAGTACTGCATTGAATGATCTCGAGTCCGCCATTAGAGCGCTAGAGATACAAACGAACCCTACTCTGTCTTCTCAAGATAGCAAGAAAAGGAAGTGCAATTGTATGGCGACTCGGCATCCACTACTAGACGCTGCCCCGAACTGCCTGAACTGTGGAAAGATCATCTGCGTCACAGAAGGCATCGGTCCATGCACTTTCTGCAACACACCACTACTGAGCTCCGATGAGATACAATCTATGGTCCGTATCTTGCGTGATGAGCGCGGCAAAGAGAAGATGGCAGCGAACAATGCAACCCAAAAGCGCCCTGACGTGTCCTTAGCACCGCGGCCTTTCTCCACGCCACGGTCAACAACGCCCATCTCCTCAAATCCAACCTCGGACATTGATTCGGAAAGCGAGAAACTGGCAAAGGCAAAGCAGCATAGAGATAAGTTGCTCGCCTTCCAAGCACAAAACGCAAAGCGCACACAAGTCCACGACGAAGCTGCAGACTTTGAAACCACAACTGCTGGTCTTAGCATGTGGGCATCGCCACAAGAACGCGCCATGCAGCTCAAGCGCCAGCAGAAGGCACTAAGGGAGCAAAAATGGAACGCCCGACCAGAATACGAGAAGCGCAAAGTTGTAGCCAGCATTGATCTCGCAGGCGGGAAGATTGTGCGCAAGATGGCAGCGACCGAGCGACCCGTGACGCCTGAAAGCGACGATGAACCTGCTTACCTAACTTCTACACCTCTTGAGCACGGCGCCATCTCAAGTGGTAGCGGAGCATTCGCGAGGAACCCACTGCTGGGTGGTCTGATTAGACCAAAGATCAAGGTCGAAGAGAGCAAAGGCAAAGACAAGGAGAGTGAAAGGAAGCAGACTTGGAGGAGAGTGCAGGACGACAATGACGACAACGAGCAGTGGATCTTGGATGGAGGTGTATACGGTTCAAGAGCTGATAATGTAAGCCTGGAAATGGAAGGGTTGAAATAGGCATAACGAGCGTCACAAGGAGAAATACAGCAACGTTTCTTGCTCTGGTAGCGCCACCTGATTAGTGACGAGGATAGACTCGAAGAATTACATTATCCAAGCGCGTCAAGTCTAGTCTAGGGCTTCAAATGGACAGGAAACCATGACTAAGTCATTAATTTACTGCACGAGAAAGTGCTTAGACATGGGTTCTCACTGTATGACCCGTCGATAGTGCCTCTGCATCATTTGCCAAGAGGTGCAAGCACCTAAATTGAAGAGAAGCCCACAGTGCCGGCTGAAATTGAGCTTCGCGAGCACATGCCAGAGCCTGTTCGGTTCTGTCTGAAGGTAAGTTCAACACTTAGTTTCGAGCCCACTCGTTCTCAACACCGGTCTCTTGGTCATCCAGAACATTTCCTGGCAAAGCATGGTTGGGCTTGCGATTGCCCTCCTCAATGCGTCCGGTACGAGTGGTCTCGACCTCTTCTTCTTCTTCTTCGTCCTCCTCGATACGATCAGAGTAACGACTGTAGCCTGGAATATAATCGATGGCGCTTCGCGGCGCTGTGTCGCCATGCCGCTCGTCGGCAATCATACGTGAGATGCGGTCTGGTGCGACTTTGTGGAGCCAGGATTCCTTCTGGGTGGGGATGACAATGATTGCAAACTACGGAATGTTAGCTTGTGATATTTGGGAGAAGACAGTCGCGCGTGCCTGCCACATAAAGACCAGGCCGACTACAACAATCAATAAACCCGCAATTTGCTGCTCTTCGGCCTTCCATGCATTAGAACAGCCACGAAGCCTGTTGAAAGTAGTCTCGCAGGAATGTATGCCATGCGTCTTGTCTGGAAACGGCCAGGCCATGTCGTGTGAGTTTGCGAAGCCACAGCAATTGAAGGCATCTTGAATTGTCTTGATCGCATCCTTGTCCTTGGTATTGAACAGCTTCTGCCAGCGCTCGTGTAAGCCGCAATCGAGGCCTGAAGGAGGCGCGGCATGTGTGCCCAGTAGGGTGATGACGACGGTCGAGTATATGAAGATGATGGTGTTTGCGACAATGACGAGAGGCGGGCGTTGAATCTCGCCGCGGCTCATGTGCTGGCGGCGCTCTTTTACACGAGTCAAATCATAGCCTGCTTCGAGTAGTAGGCCCGAAATGATAGGTAGAGCGGTGGTGAAGCCGGTCAAGGTGTTGGAGATGGGCACAGAGCGGTTGTTGGCACGAGAGGATGCATATCTGGGCGGTTAGCGGACGCCTGTGTCGGTGATGGATCCAGCTTACCCTCCAAGAGCAGTCGCAATAATGAGGTACTATCCTTGTTAGCATCGGCAGCAGGGTGGAGGGTATTGGAAACACAAATTACCAGTATGCTGAGGCACGTCACAACCTGCTTGCGTGTGTAGGTCATTTTGGCCGCGGTGTGTTATTCTCGATGGGGGAGAAGAGGGAAGGAAAGAAGAAGGGAGCAAGGTGAAAGGAAAGTATAACAGTCGCAGATCTTGTCTTGAGATGAGGGGTCGGGGTACTTGTCGTAAGTACCTACACGCACAGTGTCAATGCTACACAGAAGGCGACACGGCATTGGACGTCTGTTGTTAGCAATTGATTAATACTTGACGTGCGCTTCACGTGTGTCCAGATGTCTTGTCGGAGGAGCCGAGTCATGGCGCTTCCTGAAGGACATGTATGGTAGACATGCAAGGGAGCGACACGTCGCATGTCAGCTAAAGAAGGCGTTTGGCTCAGCGACGCGTGTTGTACGTTCAGAGACAGGCCTGGCATCCCGAGCCTGTGGTGGTGAATGTGCCGGCGATCGTACTGTGGGTGGCCATCTCAAGACGCCCAGACGCTTGCGGGCCCGTGTGTTAGCGTACCCGTCGTCGCCCTCCACCCGTGGACGGCCGAGCCAAACCAGAACCCCCCCCAGTAGTTGGTAGCACATTTGTTCCAGTCCAACAACACCTGTTGACCCCCCAATCACTTTCGTAGACCGCCGACGCCGACCTGAAGACAGTCGAGGCGGTCCATCACTTCAGCTGCGTGTTTGTGTGAGACAGGCACACATTGTGGAAGCGGCTTGTGGAAGCGGCTTGCGCCGCGTGAGGTGATGCCCAGACATTGTTTGTCCACACGATCACCCTCCATCATGATACCAAAGGAAGGGTCCCCTACGCCTAGTGAAATCCATCCTTTTTCACGTGCGGGGTCGCTATTTGACAACTAAATACGCAGCTAATTCCTTTGACCATTCCTGTCACTCTGTTCTCCCTTTGCAGCCTTGTCGCATTCTCGTCCGTCCGCCTTTCACTCTCTCCATGTATCAGCCACCACAACAGCCCGGGTAACACCTCGACATGCTTCTGCTCTTACCGCCGCAATGTGAATTCCTGCCAGCCGCAGCCGGCAGAGCTCACAAGCAACCGACCTTCACCTCTCAGCGCTCCTCGCTTCCAACGTGGCCCGCACGGCCTGCGCCAGCTTTGGTCGCCCTCCGTTCGCTGCAAGAGACTCTCCTCCCACAATTGCCTCTACTTCCACCCTCACCCAACTCTCAACCCACAACAATTCACAACATGTCATCACCGCACCATGTTCCTTACGGCAGTCCGCGTTCTCCCTTCTCACCGACGCTAGGTAGCATCGAGGAAGTCTTCGAGTATGAGCCGCTTGACATCACTAGCCAGCCAGCTAGCCCTCCTCTCACGCCACACGAGACGCAGGACACATCTTTCGGGGTCCTGCCTGAGCCGGCCACCACAGCTGCGGCCACTCTCTCCGTAGGACAGCGAACCATGGGCATCATCGTCAGCCCCCGCAAAGGACGAACCACTTTGGCCACGTCCAAGGTCACTGTTGTTTTGCGCAAAGTGCTCGAGGCCGATCGAGTTCAAAGACGCCGAGCATTGCGCATTTACCTCAAGGCTATTGTATTCCTCAAGTTACTTCTCAAGTCACATGAGCGATACGGCGCACTCATGGCAACGTCTGGCCTACACATGCAGCGCTGAAGGTGTGCTCAATCGTGGGCTCATGATTCAACACCCTAGGTGCAATTTTTATTTGGCTCTTTTTTTTTGTTTGCGGCATAGCGATCAGGGCGAAAGCATTGCACGGTGCACAAAATCTAGTGAGCATCACACCATCACAGGTGGTCGTACAGGCTGACCTAATCAGCAAATATATGGAAAAGCAGCGCTTCATGGCACAGGAAATCAATTGAGTTCAATCTTTTCAATTCAATACCTCTTTTGAGTACGTCGTTAAGCTCAATTATTCGACATGGCTCTTCAAGATGACAGTTTTGTGCCTGCAGCTTTGTTTACCCGCTAGTTTACCGGCTCTCAACAAAGCATCAGTTCTCAGACATATGTTTCTGAGGAATATACCATAGAACAAGAGAATTTCCTTCAAAAAGAGTGTTTAGTTACAGTCACACCTGATCCTAAGGGGCTATTGCACAACGCCAATAACTTTTCCAATTACCAGAATGGCCTCGTGCAATCAATTGGAAATGTTCGGCGAGTCAAAATCTACCAAGTCCTTCTCTGCACAGATCATAACTTCGGCTGGTCTTGTTACACTTTGTTCATAGCAAACTGTCAATATTATGATCGCTAGCACACGGCCCAGAAGGGGGAAACAGATTTGTTTGATGCTGGTCAATTGGTATGAGAAAGACGCTGAAACATATGGTATGGGTGAAAGGAGTAAGCTTCGGCCAGGCACTTCTCCAAAGGCAGTCGGCCTGCAATTCACTCAACAGAAGCGTACAGCTCGGAGAATCGCCATAGGCATCACTCGCCAGGCATTCCTTCTCGAGGGTACATTGAACTTTGGTCTTGGCCCAATATCTTACTCTGCTCAACAACGACCAGGTCTACTGCCCGACAGAACCGATATCTTCAACCACACATTCTCGTCTCTCATTACCACTGCCTCTACCGGATAATTATGCCTCAAGCCGCACCGATCAACAAGCTTTCTGATACCCTCACTGTCGAGGAAGAACCATCCTTAACATATCCCCTCACACCCCAGAACACACCGAAGAGGGGGAAATCCATTACAGACTTCTTCGTGAGCAGCGACGGCCAAATCATAGAGGATTCCTTGAGTCCGGCAGCTCGCAAGGCACTCGAGGAAGAGATGGTGGTATACAGGAGGCGTGAAGAGCAGGCAAAGAGACGAAAGGCTTCGATTCCTTTCAGTCCTACGGCTCAGCAGCGCTCTGCACGCTACTTCAGCGACTCAGATGAAGACAATGCATACGCTTTCGGCCCAGAGCATGGAAGTCCATCTGCTAGGAGGGAGAGGACACGGCCTGTGTCGAAGCCCAAGGCTACAAACAGGGGCAGCGTCACCTCGAATCAACAGGCCGATTGGGATATCATGATGGCGCGGATAAGGAAGGATCGGGACGCAGCGCTGAAGAAGAAGGAGGGAAAGAAGTAGGTACTTCAAAGATGCTCAGTGGTAGGATGATATGCAATGTTGCGAGTGCAGACGCGGGATACATGTAAAGATTAGGAAGTGGCGCATATATCGGGCATCACGCGCAAAAGGTACACAGATTTTACGTATGAAAATTATACCCATTCTTGTGCCGGAAGCTGCGCAGCCACTTCCTTTGAGATACATGAAGTGAATTAATTAACATCTTAGGCGTGTGGGATACCGTGCCGTGGGCACGGACGGAGGCTGTGGACTGAGCGTGGGAGTGTCGACGTGAAGGTGTATGTCAATCAGGGACGTAATCATCTCAGTCCAAACACACTACGGTTGCCAGTTGTGAGTATTCCGCATATCTGAAAGATCCCAAGGTGGGGCTTTTGGCACAGCAGTAGCCCCGTTCGCACAGTGACTCCCGAGACCAAGCCTTTCACAAACACTTGCCTCGTGGAACTTTCGCGCTCATACCTAATTACTACCTTGATCATCTCCACCGACTGTGAGCCACGTTCAGGATCCCAGCCTACTCCCCATTACCATAGTAAAAAGGATGGCTCCGAAAGAAGCGGCACTTCACACCCAAGACCTAGTCAACGTCATGGTCGAACTCGACCGTTGGAAAAGCGAAGCTCGCTTTGCAAAGGCCTTGAAGATGGCCAATCGCGGAACTCTCTATCAGTTGAATGAGGAACACCTAGAGGACCATCGTGGAGGCATATTCGGCAAGGAGATCTGGGACTCACCTGTACTCTCTGGAAAAGACTATCTCCCGTTGAACTCCCTCCCAACGCCTGCGCAAACACAGCGCATCATGACGCTCGAAGTCGGCGGTGAGAACGAGTACACATTCGCACCATCCCACGGCTCTTCCGATCTTGACGTCCACGCCACAAAGGCCCTGCTTGAGAATATCCTCAACCCAGCGTACACCAACCGCGGCGCCATCATCCACGCCGCATGTCCCACTCTCGACCATCTCCGCAAGGACACATCAGTCTGGCAGAATGACGGGGTCCTTGGCCAGACTGACTTCCAAGTCACCATCGCCCCAGCATGCGAATTCTTTGACATAAAGGTTTACGACAATCGTCGCTTCACTGCGCTTTTGAGTGGCACACAAGTGATCATCGCGTACCCTCCTTCCGCGGAGAACTCCACCGTGTTAACAGCACGATATGAAGCTCTCGCAGGCTCGACTTCTGGTGCAATTTGGGATGCTGTCGACCTCCAGCACGGCATCGCGATTGTGCAGAAATCCGGGGAGACGTTGGTGCTCCCTCCTTTCTGGTCTTGCGTCGTCTTCTGTACGGAGACGTGCGTGAGTGCGGCTTATAGCATCGCGACGGCATCTCAATACACACAGCGATTCAAATACATGGCCCTCTCCATGGCACAACTTCAAATGTGGCCCGACCTACGGATACGGCAGATTGAAGTGATCAAGTTTGCGTCCTCACTCGCACAACATCTCGGCCACAGTCTAAACTCTCGCCTCCCGCGCTTTGACAACAAGGCCATTGTTACCGACATCTGCAAAAAATGGGAAGGCGAGATGAAGGTGAGGTTCGGGCAGCTTCTGGCCATGATCGATGATGAGGCGGAGTGCGACCGCATATGTGGGATCGTCGCACAGGCGTGGATCCAGCTTGTGCATGCGAGGCGCGAGAAAAAGCCAATCTGCAGACTGTGCAAGGAGCGGCTGGACAAGGTTAAGGGGCTGAAGGGTCCGGATCAACATCTTGTTGATCATGTAGTGGACAACCATTGCATTGTGAGGGTGCGAGAGTAGGCTGGGTGGCGTCGACTTTCTGTTTGAGTTCAGCCTACTATTAGAGAGCAACTGGCATTTGATACACAAGCCTGGATATAGTCAACGCTTAATTAGTACGTTGCGAAGGTGTAAGTCAAACAGCTTGACTGAAATGACATATAGT
>Ga0265780_10001572_pt1 | contig 31814 bp, 19 predicted proteins | sample P1T30metagenome_FD_192432 | JGI IMG/M metagenome (GOLD analysis project Ga0265780, IMG submission 192432) | Plant litter microbial communities from East Loma Ridge, Irvine, California - P1 T30 | ecosystem: Environmental > Terrestrial > Plant litter > Unclassified | place: USA: California... | reverse complement strand
CGGTATAGACCTGATCAACACGATCAAGATGGAAAACCCACAGCTGTGGACCGCGGAATTCCGCGAAGACATCAAGCAGCTGTTCCTGCAGGCGGTCGAGCTGGAATACCGCTACGCCGAAGACACCATGCCGCGCGGCGTGCTGGGCCTGAACGCAGCGATGTTCAAGGGCTACCTGCGCTTCATCGCCAACCGCCGCGCCGTCCAGATCGGCCTGGATGCGCTGTTCCCGAACGAAGAGAACCCGTTCCCGTGGATGAGCGAGATGATCGACCTCAAGAAGGAGCGTAACTTCTTCGAGACGCGCGTGACCGAGTATCAGACTGGTGGTGTGCTCAATTGGAATTGATCCACTATTGCCATTCTCGGCAGCGGCCTTTCCTACGTGCTGGCTCGCACCCATTCGCTTAGTGGACGCCAGCATGTTATTCCACTACTACATCCAAGCTCGTATAGAAGATACTCCAAAGGTATTGTAGCTAAGAGTGTCCCGGCCCGGAACCGCGCCGCTCACGGGTAAAATAGGCTTGTCCGGGTCGACCACACACTCTCTCTTACTGATCAAGTCGCTGTCAAACGGGCGTCCAGGCCCTTGCGGCTTCGCTAAGACGCCTTGCCACTGCATAGGGCTCTGTCGATGTGTTGAGAATCCGTACGTCTTACTCAACAGGCAGCCTAACGCTTACGGAATGTATTTCATTGAATGTCCAACTACGATGTTGAAAATTTACAACATTGTCGTTGAGGGTGGCGCTACATCACACCGCTGCGAGGCTAGCTTTTTTCAATTGAGTTTACGCAGAATTATAGAGTGTTATCAAACTTTCCTGTAAATAAACACAGCTGTTCATGGACGAGGTACAATCGGTACTATGCGACTGGCGCTACTTGCCAGTCCGCGTGACCTGCGGCTGGACGATGTCTCCAGGACCGACCCAATGGATTATGGCAAACCAAGAACTGCAAATTGACGCCCATTTCTCTGGGCACGAAACTTTCCCTCTGCGACAAATGTGGTTAAAAAAAGCCGTCGACAGCGCTGATGGGCATTGGCTTGTTTCAAAAGAAACTTTTTCTAATGATAGCGCGATTGCCACCTTTGGCGTTGGGCGCAATATGGTGTCCTCAATCAAGCACTGGGCGCTCGCCTGTGAAGTAATGCGTGAGGACACTTCAAGACGCAACTTTGTCATCAGTGATATTGCGAAGGACATTTTTGCCGACAATGGGCACGATCCTTATTCGGAGCATCCAACCACGACGTGGTACGCCCACTGGTGTCTCGCTGGGCGGGGCCGGCGATCGACCACGTGGTTCTGGCTGTTCAACGTCCTGAATGCGCAAACTTTTACTCGCGACGAGGTAATGCCGACTCTTGCGAAGTTCGCCCAATCGATTTCGGCAGGTAAAAAACTGTCGCAAGCCACTTTATCGCGCGATTTGGAGACTTGCCTGCGCGGCTACGCGCCGCGCTCCGCTTCGAGCTCGGTCGAGGAAGCTGCTGAACCTATGCTGGCTGAGCTCGGCCTCATCCAAGAAGAGCGCAAAGGCGTTTACTCGTTCCGCCGCGGACCGAAGTCGTCGTTGTGCGACGCCTTCTTTGTCTGGGCGCTGGTCGACTTTTGGGACGCTTATCACGCGGGCGAGACCTCGTTGACGTTTGAATCGATCGCCTACGGCGCCGGATCGCCTGGACGGGTGTTCAAGCTCGACGAAGAGTCAACTGCCGAGCGCCTCTTCTCGCTCTCGAGCTTGACGGACGGTCGACTGAAATGGTCTGACACGTCGGGGCTGCGCCAAGTCTACCGAGGCGACTTCGACGTCAACAATTTCAAGCGGGCCATGATAGAGAGATCGTATGAATAAAGCCGCCGAGATGCCCATGACCCAAGAAGTGCAAATCGCGCGCCACTATCGCCGCTCGGTCCGGATCGACGCTGATATTGGCCGCCCGGAGGCGCTCGACGGCTATGTGCTGACCGACACCGCGCGCGAAGCGCTGTCGATCATGAGCCGGCAAATCAACGAGACTTCAGATCGCGCCTTCACCTGGACCGGTCCCTACGGGGGCGGCAAATCGTCGCTAGCGGTGGTGCTGGCGTCTGCGTTGTCGGCGAACGCCACCGTACGCTTGCGCGCCCGTGTCATCCTCGGTGAGCAGGTGCCAGGCTTCCAGGACGCGTTCCGCGTGTCGTCGAAAGGCTGGCTTGTGCTGCCCGTCGTCGGTAAGCGAGCCAGCGTCGCCGCCGAGACAGCCAAAGTCTTGAATGCTACCTTCGGGCCGGTCGCGCCGCACGCGCCGAGTCAAGTCGTCAACGATCTCGTCGAGCTGGCCGAAGGCGGGCGTTTCGACGGTGTGCTGTTGCTCGTTGACGAGATGGGCAAGTTTCTTGAGGCCGCGGCTGCCGGTGGCGAGGACATCCACTTTTTCCAGGATTTGGCCGAGAAGGCAGGGCGCTCCAAAGGCCGACTTGTCGTAGTCGGTTTGCTGCACCAGTCGTTCCGCCAATATGCGTCGCGCCTCGGCATTGAAGCACGTGAGGAGTGGGCAAAGATCCAAGGCCGCTATGGCGATATCTCATTCGTGGCCACAGGCGATGAAGTCGTACAACTGATCGGCAACGCGATCGAGTGCAGGTTAGCGCACCCACAAAGCGCGCCGACCGCCCGTGTCATCGCGGCCGCGATCGCAAGCCGTCGACCGAGCGTTGGCGAGAGCATGGCAGGGTTGCTGGATAAATGCTGGCCTTTGCATCCTGTCACCGCTGCGCTGCTCGGGCCCGCTTCGCGTCGCCAGTTCGGGCAAAACGAGCGCAGCGTATTTGGCTTCTTGTCCTCGCTCGAGCCGCATGGTTTCCAGGATTTTTTACAAAGTTGGGACGCCAACAGTGTCTACGGTCCCGACCTCTACTGGGACTATTTGCGCGCTAACCTCGAACAAGCAATCTTGGCTTCGCCTGACGGGCACCGCTGGGCGCAGGCAGTGGAAGCGGTCGAGCGCGCCGAATCCAAAGGTGCCGACGAGGTCGAGCTGGCGCTGGCCAAGGTGCTCGCCTTGATCGACATCTTCCGCGGCACCTCTGGCTTGACGGCTACCGACGAGGTGCTACGCACAGCTCTTGCGGCTGTGTCCCAGCAAAAGCTCACGGCGGCGCTGGAAAAGCTGAGTCACTGGCGCGTTGCCGTCTACAGAAAACACATCCCGTCGTGGACCGTGTTCGAGGGCAGCGACTTCGACATCGACCAGGCCGTAAGCCAAGCGCGCGCAACCTTTGTCGGTGTCGACACCGCGACCTTGACGAGCATGGCCAATCTCACTCCGATCGTGGCCAAGCGTCACTATCACGAGACCGGGACCTTCCGCTGGATGGGCGTGTCGCTGCACACTCTGCAAGAGGCCGAGCGCTTGACCGACGCCTACAAGACCGAGGGCGGCGAGTTCGGACGTTTTGCGCTGGTGTTGCCCGACCGCCAAGCCGTGGATCGCGACGTACTCAGCAAATTGGCGACAGTGCGCCCGGACCTGTCCCGCGCGCTTGTGTTTGGCGTTCCCCTGAACTATCCGCTGATCGCTGACCTCGGTGCCGAACTGGTCTCGCTACGCATTGTGCAGGACACCAGCCCGGAACTAGAGGGCGATTCGGTGGCGCGACGTGAGGTCGCGGCGCGCCTGTTGGCAGTTAAGGGTGCGCTCGAGGAATCGCTGCGCGAAGCGGTGGCCAAGGCACGTTGGGTGTTCGAGGATGGCGTTGGTAAGGCGCAAAGCTTATCGGCCACCGCCTCGGACATGGCGGATAAGCGCTTTAACGCCAGCCCGAGCGTTTGGAGCGAGTTGATCAACCGCGACGTACTCTCGACGAACAGCGTCAAGGCACGACGCGACCTGCTGCACCGGATGGTCAACAACGGCGAGCAACAGCGTCTCGGCATGGAGGGCTTCCCCGCCGAACGCGGCTTATACGAGACCGTGCTGGCCGAGACCGGACTGCATGGCGCTATCGGCGACAACGCCTGGGGTTTCAAGGCGCCCTGCGCGGACTTTAACCCAGGCCTGCACACCTTGTGGGAAGCGACCCGACAAGCAGTCGTCGACGCTGCGGGCAAAGGTTTGGGCGCCGCCGAGATGTACGAACTCTGGGCCCAGCCGCCGTTTGGCGTGAAGAGCGGGCTGATGCCGGTGTTGTTGCTTGCCTTCGCGTTGTCTCACGCCGAACATGTCGCTGTCTACCGCGACGGCATGTTTGAGCCAAAGCTGACCGACGTTGACGCCGACGAGCTCTTGCAAGATCCGCGGCGTTTCAACTTGCGTTGGGTCAATAAGGACAGCGACCACGCCGCCGCGCTAGAGGCGATCGCGTACGCTTTGCGTGAATGCGGGTTCGCGCCGAATGGAGGCTCCCCGCTCGAGGTGTCGCGTAGCCTGGTGAAGTTGGCATTCTCTCTGCCATCGTGGGCCAAACGTACGCAGCGTGTCTCTAAACAGGCGCGTACGGTACGCGACGTTCTGCTGCGTGCGAACGACCCGAACCGGCTGTTGATGATCGACTTGCCGGCGACACTCAGTGCGCCAATGCGAGAGGTGGGCGCCCTGCTGCAGCCTTTGCTGAAAGAGCTGCTTGACGCTTACCCTCACATGCTGCGCAAGGTCGACCGGACGATGGCCGAGTCGCTAGACGCCGGCGTGGGTGAGGATGCCGAACTACGCGCGCGCGCCGAGCCAATTTCTAAGTTCGGCGCGGATCTGCGCCTGCAAGGCTTCGCTGCGCGCTTGGTCAAGCGCGACGGCTCGCTCGAAGCGATCGAAGGCATCCTGAGTCTGGCGGCCAACAAGCCGCCACGCGATTGGACCGACCTCGACATCGATGGGGCGCTGCTCGCGGTATCGGAGTTGTCGCTGGGGTTCCGCAAGGCAGAAGCACTGGTCAACGTGCAGGGCAGGGGACTAGGACGCGAGGCGATTGCGGTTGTCATTGGCGCCGGCGGCGCATCCGAGGTCATCACCAAAACCTTTGAGCTGGCCAGTCGCGACAAGCAAGCCGTCGATGATGCCGCGCGCGACGTGCTCAGCCGCCTCGAGAGTCTTGGCCTCAAAGGCGACTTGTTATTTGCAGCCTTGGCTAAGGCGAGCTCGACCCTATACGAAAAGGAAGTCAAAAATGGCTGAAAGACATGTGTTGGGTTTGTCGGGCGGCCGTGACAGCGCGGCGCTCGCCGTGTACGTGCGCCAAACCATGCCAGACATCGATTTTGAGTACTTTTTCACCGATACCGGCAAGGAATTGCCTGAAGTGTACGAGTTTCTAGGGCGGCTAGAAGGCTATCTTGGCAAGCCAATTCTCAGACTAAATCCGCGTCGTGACTTCGATTTTTGGCTGCGCGAGTACGGTAACTTCCTGCCTTCCGCGCAAACCCGCTGGTGCACACGCCAACTCAAGCTCGCGCCGTTTGAGCAGTACGTGCGGCCCATGCTGGCTGCCGGTGATAACGTGTTCTCGTACGTGGCGATCCGTGGCGACGAGGAATACCGCGAGGGATATTCCGCGAAACAGGCGAACCTCAAAGTATTGCTGCCGTTCCGCGAAGCCGGCATCGACAAGGCAGGCGTGATCGAGATCCTTGAGTCGTCTGGGGTAGGCATGCCCAAGTATTACGATTGGCGCAGCCGCTCGGGTTGCACCTTCTGCTTCTTCCAGCAAAAGATCGAATGGGTACGCCTGCGCGAGCTGCACCCTGAGGCGTACGAAGAAGCCAAAGGCTACGAGAAGACCGCCCTCGATAGCGGCTCACCTTTTACCTGGACCCAAGGCGAAGCGCTGACCGAGCTCGAACAGCCGGAACGCATCATCCAGATCAAAAAGGACTACGAGGTTCGCCTCGAGCGCGAAAAGGCGCGTCGCCCCGTCAATCCCTTACGCCAATGGGACGAGCCAATTGATATCGACGACCTGTACGGGGAAGACGAGGGTGGCGGATCGTGTAACATCTGTCATAAGTGAACATGGCGAACGGGCTGCGCTGCAGCCCGACAAAAAAGGAGGATGTATCCCCTTTTTATATGATCCGTCGCGCCTGCCGTTGATCAGCTATCTTCCCAATCAAACTCTACACTTTATTCCCTTGGTCTATTCGAAGCACCGTTGTCATATACTCATCCGGTGACGGGTCCTCGGGGCGAACCCGTCGCTTCGACGTGCGCATCGAAAACCCGCCGGGAGGCGGCCTGAATTTGAGCCATCGACATGAGCAAAGAGCAGCTAAGCGGTCTTGACGTCGGCAAATTCGTTGGCGGTTACCTATACCTGCACACGACCGCCTTACCTCGACTGCCGGAAGCATGGCGCCAGGCCATCGCACGGGCGGTTGAGTTGGCGCGCGTTTTCCCTGAGCAAGACTTCAACGTCTTCAAACTCGACCCGCGGGGCGAAGAGCTGTCCCTGCTGGACTATCGTGACTTCTTCGACGACCCGTTCCCCGCGCTGGGCAGGAGCTGGCGCATTTCTCTCAAGCGTGGCTCGGTGGTCTATCGTACTTATGAGGAGTCACGCAATCCGCCCATCCTGCATCGCAAGGAATTGCTGCTGCCAGCCTCGCACGCACGGATCGATGAATACCGATCGATGACGCAGACTGCGGAAGCACTTGGGCTGTTCTCCGAAACCAATCGCATCGGTTTCCGAGAGCAATGGCATGCGTTGATTCAAGAGCGAGGTTACGCGCTGGTAGAAGGACAGCTCCAGCCGCTCGCTAACGATGTTGTCCCTGTCAACGCACTATCTGTGTCGCTCGAAGCGGTGGGGACCGGTGTGCGCCGTCACCTGACGGCGCTGTCGCGCTCGAATTACTCGGCACCGGTGCAAGCTTTACTGCGCCACGGGCTTCTTGGTGCTGACACGAGCATTTTTGACTACGGCTGTGGAAAGGGAGACGATGTTCGCAACCTAGCCGCAAATGGCGTCCCCGCCGCAGGCTGGGATCCTCATTACGCGAGCGATGTGCCTAAGCATCCGGCTCGTACCGTCAACCTCGGCTTTGTCATCAATGTGATCGAGGATATCGATGAGCGCGTTGCCGCCTTGCGCGGCGCCTATGCTCTGACGGAAGGCGTTCTCTCCGTTGCCGCGATGTTAACCAGCCAGTGCCCGACCGACGGCCGACCCTATCGGGACGGCTATCTGTCTTCTCGCAACACTTTTCAAAAATACTATTCGCAGGCACAACTACGCAACTTTATTGAGCACACGCTGGACGAAAATGCTATCGCCGTTGTACCCGGGGTATTTTTCGTATTCCGCGATAAAGAGCTCGAGCAGAGATTCCTGGTGGCGCGCTACGGGCGACAGCGCCAGCCGACGGCGCAAGGGTGGTCTTATGCGCGCCAAGCTAAAACCGCCAAGCCAGCGCGGCCCTCCCGTCCGCCAAAAGAGCCGCGTATGCCGCGGCCTACCGTCGACCGGACCAGCCTGCTGTTCGAGGCTCATCAGGAAGACTTCGACAGACTCTGGCAACGCTTTCTCGAGCTCGGCAGACCCGCAGATATGCATGAGGTCGACGAGGCGCTTCGCGACCGGCTCGAACGATTACACAGCTCCTGGATGAGGATCACGCGTGTCACTCTAGATCGATTCCCGGCAAGCGAACTCGACGCCTCACGCGCAGTGCGCATAGCTGACCTCTTGGTGTTTGGCGCGCAGCAGCAATTTGAAAAGCGCGCTGCCTACCGTGAGCTCGAGCCTGGTTTGCGGGCGGACGTGCGCTACTTCTTTGGCGACCGCACGACTTGGCAAACCAATGCCCGAGCGGTGCTGTTCGACATCGGTAACCTTGCGCGCATTGAGGCTGCGTGTCGGGAGGCGGCAACTAAAGGCTATGGTTGGTTAGAGGACGGGCACTCGCTGCAATTGCATATCAGTTTGCTGGAGCGCTTGCCCACCCTGCTGCGCGTCTATGTCGCCTGTGCAACCCTATTGTGTGGGGATGTCTCGGAATTCGACCTAGTCAAAATTCACATTCGATCTGGCAAGGTCACGCTGCTTAAATACGAAGATTTCGGGGTGCCGTTACCGCGCCTACAGCAGCGTGTGAAGGTAAACCTGCGCGGCCAGGATCTCGACGTGTTCGATTACGGAGCCGACTATCCGTCCACGCTGCTCTATCACAAGTCACGCTTTATCAATGAGGAGTTCCCACAATATGTAGAGCAACTCGCATTCGAGCATGCCCTTGATCAGCTCGATCTGCATGACCTATCCGGGTATGGTCCTTCCGAGACCGAGTTTTATCGGGCGCTAACCTGTGCGCGCTGGGAAGTGGATGGTTTCGCGCTGCGCCGCTGCACGCGCGTGCCCGACATTAACGACCAATGCGGCGCGAATCTGACCTATCGCGACCTGATCGAGTGCGGCGAGACCCAAGCGCGCACGAGCCTAGCAAACCGTCCGCGCGAAGTGGACACGTACACGGCCCTATACGAGCTCGCAACGCGTGTGCTCGACCCGGTGATCGACTACTTTGGCATGGTCAAGCTCACCTACGGCTTCTGCTCTCAGGAACTCGCCAAGGAAATAAGCGGGCGGATCGCCCCCGAGCTCGACCAACACGCGGGGCACGAACGCAAGAGGAACGGCAAAGCAGTCTGCGAGCGGCTTGGCGCTGCCTGCGATTTCTTGGTTGAGGACGAAGACATGGAAGAGGTCGCGATCTGGGTGTTTGAGAACACCCAGGTGGACCGCGTCTATTTCTATGAAAAAGACCGGCCTATTCACGTGAGCTATTCACAAACCCCAGCGCGACAACTGGTGGCCATGCTGCCGAGCCCCTCAGGCCGGCGGGTGCCACGGGTGATGCGAAAACAGCACGATTGACACATAAGCTAACTGCCGGACTTCGCCTTAAGCCAATTTAGGTCGACTTGAGAGCTTGATGGCAGTGCAGTCGCCCAACGAGACGTCAGCCCTGTCATTCAGGGTCAGCTGATATCAGTGCCGACACCGATCCGCCATCATGGAAAAACATCGAGCGTTTGACTTGGGCCGGTTCGAAACGGAAACCGTTTCCCCACAATGAACTACATGCTCTATGCCTCATGGAGGATGATGGAGAAACTCAATCCATAGGATAGACCATCTGATGAATAGTTTCTAAAAATAAACAATATTCCTTATCAAATTCCCGAGAAACGATAGATGAGCTGTTCAATACCTCATCGTGCTCATCTATAACTTCATTTAACTTCATTAATGAGAAGCAATATTCTATATTATGAACGACAGAAGACTCTTTTATGTTTGCGTAGCCATGGCCATTTATAAACCACATTATATTCAATCTGCCGCCTTCAGATGACAAAAATACTGAGGAATTCAAAGCATGTTCAGCATTGAGTAGATCACTGCCGCACCCACATTTGCAGAGCAGGGGACGATATGGCTGGCCAAAAATTTTCGGCTTTATAGCTTGAATGTTTCTAAATAGGCTCTGATGAACAGCAAAAGAGACGTTCTTCATAGTTTCTAAAATGGCGTCTCCTTCAAATATTAGATACTTAACGCCATTTTCCGCTAAATAATCTCGAAGAGCTTGACTTCCTCTTGTGGAATAGAATCCAATAAACTGTTGAGCTCCATGTTGGATAACTTTATCTAAGACGGAACATTCGTCTTTAGGTAAAACTGCCCTTTGCGATCGCGAGTAATGCTTGCAGCTAACCAGAGATTTTAATCCGTCAAGTTGAACCATGAGATCTTTCCCTTGATCTTGACCGACTGATGGCCAATCTAAAATTGTATATCCCAAGCTGCTAAAGTAGTAACTTGCGAAATATTCCCATTGATGCGGACTTAGTTGGTCAAAGAATTTCATCAAAATTCCTCTGCGCCCATAAAGAAACCAGCATTTACAGAGCGAATACGTTGTAGAATTCTTGCTAAAAACATTCTCTTAGGAGCGTAATATTCTTTTAGATCGATACCGGCGTTGGCAGCCACATAATCATTCAGCATTCCATTCCAAATATTGAATTGATCTGGGTGCAAGATTTGGTTGAGTTCGATCCAGCCGCAGGAGGTATTATCTTCGCAGGCAGAAAATATGCAGTTCTTTAGTCCATATATGAAATATAGCTTGTCGTCCGCCCTATAAATGAATGCAGCTGAATAAGCTATAGAAGAGGCATTGCATAAAATGTCTGTTCCGCACCCACACATACAGTAAAGAGGTTTATATTTAATTGGATCACTTTTATTCAGATAATGATTCCAGACCGATTGGCTATTTCTTTCCTTTCCACCGAAGTGGCTATCAATAAAGATTGAATCGAAATATGGTAAAAGTACCGATATCTGAACGCCGCTAACAAGCAAGACTGGAATATTGAAACTTCGCATGCGCGCATCTAAGCTAGTTGCGTAATCTCCAGAGTAAAATCCGATAAAACCTTCGGCATTGGCATGTTTTAAACGTGATAGCACATCCTTTTCTATTGTGGTGCCGACAGCGCCCTGCTTCATGTTGTTTCTGAAACTGGCAAGAAATCTCTTACCATCAATACTAAGAACATCAAAATCAGAACTCCAATCACGATCCCAGCCAGTTTGCTGCAAAAATTCCAACCCAAACGCGCGCCACTTCTCGTCGGACCAATTTTCAATACTTTTTAAATAGTTCATCATCTCCCCTATAATTATCTTGGCAATGATCTAATACCTAGATACCAGTTGAAAATATTCATTCAACAATTTTCCTGTAGCTTGACCCGTTAGCTCACGGCTGAGCGGAATGATTTGACGGTGTGCGCCCGGGAAGCGTTTCCATTGCCACTCGAGGCCGCGCAACGCCTCCAGGGTGCGCCGGTCACGAGAGCAGGCAATGACCTGGTATGTATCTACAACTCGGCTCTAAATACGGATACAAGATCGGAAAGACACGCCACCTGCACGACTGTACCTGATTATTTGCCGTCAAGTTCCTGTTTGCATTCGAGGTAACATTCACGGGCTGGCCATCGGCGGCGATCTCCACCGAGACATGGATGATCAGTCCGAGGCTCCCGTCGGGCATGCGGGTTCCCCGCGTGCCGATTGTCCCGAGCGCACCGTCGTCGCTCACATAGACCGCCACGTCATCGTCGAGATCTTTCACGAGCACATGGTCGACATCAAGCGTCCGCTTGCTGTAGAACGGGGTGCACTCTTGCTCGTGTCGGCCACAATCGAATCAGGCATTGCGTCACCCCGCACGGTTAGAGAAACTTGATACGGTCGCCGCTACGTTCGGCGAACCCGAGTTGAATCAATCCCGGGGCAAGGTAAGTGGCGATGCGCGTTCGAGTGACGTGCACTGCGGCCCAAGCATTGAGGTTTGGTGCGGGGCCGAAAACCGCAAGAAGCTTCCCACGATGGTCAGCACGAAGCCGTTCGATGTGCTCCGCCTTAACACCGTACTTCCGGCGATCCCATATTGCAGGAATAAACTGCCCCCATTGTAGCGATACGAAAACTGTGATTTGCCCGCCCAAGTCGGCAGGGTGGCGTAGGGTTTGTCTTGCTCCATTCGTTTATTGTCCATTAGATAACGTGTCGTTTTGGGCAGAAGCTGGTGTTAATCCGCAAAACTGCACCAGCAGCGGGGCGAGAGCCGCGGGCGCAGCGACCATTTCCCTGTCTGCAAGACAGACAAGCGAGCCCCCTCCGGGCGACAACCGGCAGTTTTCTCCCGTCAGCAAGCGTAACGCTCAGATACGGTTCACCATCAGTCATGACCGCGTACGTAAAGTAACCACTTCCACAGGCGTGGATTCTTCCTTCTATCGGCGCACCAGCTCGCGGTACAGGCGTAGCTGTAGAACTCGACGTGGGTACTGGATGCTTTGATCTTCGAGAGCAAGTAGATCGTGCCTGTGTGTGCCACATTAAGCGTGAGCCGCAATACCGGATCAAATCCGGATCGGCGATCGCAAATTTGCGCCAATCCAGGCAAGACGCGTTGTCGATGACCCGTTCCAGACTTTCCTGGACAATGTCCTTGTCCAGTAAATCAAGAAATGCTTTGAATTTGGGTTGGCCGATCACACTGAACCAGTTTCCTGAACGATGGCGACACGAACTTGCGTGGGCCTCACAGAACGAGCGGGGCCAGAACGAACGGTGAACTAAATAATCCAGGTGGCTAGCAAAGCAAGTTCCAGCAATAGGTTGGCAGATTCACGGATCGGCTTGTCTAGTAAAGCGCCTGCCCGAGTAGCGTACATCCCGAACAAGTCTTGGCGATAGGTCGCCTCCTCCCGGCTGAATTCGAGTCAGAACGTGACCTTACCAAGATAAGGGTGGCGTTCGTGCTTACTCAGCAATGCCTCCCACGTTGGATCGCAAAGTCAGCTGTGCCTTGATCTTCTCTTTGGTCCGTTTCTCGGCACTGAAACCGAACAAGTCGTGAAGGGCCTCCGCCAAGTCTAGATACAAGTTGGCGAAATGGCGTGACAGCCCGCCCGTCAAGACCGCGTACGACGAGCGCAAGCGACGCGACATCGTCGACGCGCGCGTTGTTGATCAGGTTAGGTGCGATGCGATCCCAGCGCTGACGTTCAGAACTGCACGCCGAACCGACCCTAGCGCCGTGCGCAGCGGTCACGGCACCCGCGAGCGCATAAAACTCAACCCAGGACATCAGCTCGGTTCGCGTCAGCGTGCGCTGGCATAGCGCCATGTCGGCGGCGGTCGCTCCGCCCGCGAAGTAGTCGAGCGACAGGCTGGGGAACGGTTGCGTCATTGGTGATGGCCTGCTTCGGCGCGCATTAGTTTCAAATTTGTCATTATGACAGCGCTGCAGTTGCTTTACCCATCAAATTCAAGGCGTGACGGCACAACAACATTCCGCATAACCTTATTGATTTATGACAATAACGCTTTTTCCTGCCTCTAAGAAAGGTTAAGATAAAGGAATTATTTCGCCAACAAAGGTGAAATCTCTTCGAAAGCTCGATCATGTCCGAGAAGACTGAAACGACCCTACCTCCCGCCTCGACTTGGGTCCGGTTCCTAAGAAACTACGGGCCGCTGCCAACCAATGGCAATCTGTTTGACGAACACGTCAATAAAGCGTTGAAACGTGCAAACGTGCAGCCAATCACGTTACCAACGCCGCGCCTCGAAGAAATGTTTGCAGCACTACAGACGGGTCATGGTTCGCTGCTCGTCGCCGGCACGGCCGGTGACGGCAAGACCTACCATTGCCGCAGTTTGTGGGAACGGCTGGGTGGCGTAGAAGCCGACTGGAACTCGTCTGGAAATATCAAAACGCTGCACCTTGCGGCGCGCACGGTGGTATTCGTCAAAGACTTGAGTGCCCTGACATTCGGCAGCCCCGACAGTCAACATGTCTTTGATGGTCTGCAAGCATCGGTTGATGGCGACGATACTGTCTCGTATGTGATCGCGACCAACCACGGTAAGATTCTCGAGCACTTGCGTGACCGTGAACATGCCGGACCGATTGGTCCATTGCGCGAATCGGTGCAGCGCGCGTTTCTCGATCCCGAAGCTTGCCACCCGCGGTTGAAGGTCGTCGACCTAAGTAAAGCCTCGAACCGTGGATCACTCGATGACGTTCTGGATGCGGTCGCCAATCATCCCGAATGGTCGCGCTGCAATGACTGCGCCTTGAACGTAGCTACCCAAGTGTGCCCGATCTATGAAAATCGTACGCGCATTGTTGGACAACACGATGATCGCTTGTTTGCCCGGCGGCTGGGCGACTTGGTCGAGCTGTCGCGTTTGAACGGCACCCATCTGCCGGTTCGCGACATGTTGACCCTAGTAACGAACGTGATGCTTGGTCATCCGGACGCAAAAGAAGGATTAATGACCTGCGCCGACGTTCCTAAGATCCAAGCAGATTGCACCGTGGATCAGGCTAGCCTGTACCGCAACACCTTCTTTGCCAACCTCAAGCCGAAACGCGCCGTGGCGCAGCCCGTGAGTCGTACGCTGGCTATGTTCGGTGTAGGGGCTGAGACGGGGAACGGTGTGGACGGTTTGCTCGTGTATGGTTCGGATGACACGCGTCTCAAAGCGGATTTTAGCGACCTCGTCGCCAACGACACCTTGTTTGGCGCCTCGGCCGCATTTATTACGGCGCAGCGCGCCTATCTGGAAGGCGATGAGCGCGACCAGGGTGAGGACACCGGCAACGAATTCCTGAAGCGCTTGGCCGACCAACGACGCCGGCTGTTTTTCACATTGCCCGAGTCCACCGCCACGCCGTACTCGTTTTGGGAACTGACAGCGTTCAGTCATGCGGGCGCATATTTGTCCCTGTTGACCTCATTCGACGGCATAAAAACTTCGGTGTCCGAGCGTGCCAAGGCCATGGTGGTTAAGGGGTTGAATCGCGTCTTTACTGGGTTGCTGCTGGAGAACGTCGACAAGCTGTTTGTGGCCGAAGCTGGTGGTTCGACGCTTTCGCGCACGAGTGTGCTGTGTCAAACCGAAATCGCGGTCCGTAAGGGCGGCGGGGGCGGGCTTACGTTTCGTCGTACCGATGTGACCGGTATCCCTTGCGTCGAGGTCTTGCACGGGACGGATCAAGTCCGGGTGGCTTTCGATCTTACCCCGATTCGGTTTGAGTTCCTGTGTCAAGTCGCTGAAGGCGCCTTGCCAGGCAGTTTTTCGAGCGAGTGTCTCGAGGATGTGCAAGCGTTCAAGGCGCGCTTGCTGAGGCAATCCGAAGCCGAACGCCGCGCGCAGGCTGCCGAGTACGGAAGCAGTGATGACGGTGATCTCGACCTATCGTTCATCGAAATCAATGACCGCAACGGCAACGGCTCACTTGAGCGTATTACGGTAAGGGTGCCGACATGATCAGGCCACGTATTCAAGATAACATTAGCTTTGCGGTTGATGAGCATATCTGGGGACATCGACTTCACGATGCCCAGCTACCGCATTTGACCTTTCTCGAGTTTTTGACGGTGTATGCGTCGAACGTCGCACAGCCGTTTGCGGTGGACGAGCATGGCTACGCGGAGTACACCCCGCAGCGCCAACTGCGCTTGCGTCATATACTGTTCAATAACCCGCATATCGATACCGTCGCACGGCGCCGGGTTGCCGACGACGATAAATGGTCGGAGTGGGCCAAATTGTTTTTGGACGGCGCAGTCGGTCTAGGGGAACACGACCTCGACCACCTGCGCGAAGTCTTCGATTGTTTCGACGACTTTGCGCGTGCGGTTGACGTATTACGCTCATCTGCCTTCGAAGCCAATAGTAACAAGCGATGGAGCTCCAAGTTTGTTTTTCCCTATGGGAAAGCGACCTTGTACGAAGATCTGAAAGTCGATAGCAACGGCAGCGGCTCGAATGACCGCAACTTTTTTGGCCGTACCGGTGAACTGCTGTATTTGATGTTGGCACGCGCGCAGCGCGCGTCCGAGTTGGGACAGTTGTTGAGCGCGCGTCTGTTCGACCATTCAACTCAACTGAACCGCTTGGCACAAGCGATCCAAGGCGCGCCACAACTGTCGAATTCGCCCAAGAAAACCGGATTTTTACCGCCAGGCCGACTGGTGCGTTTCGACCGAATGTGCGACGACTGGATCGCGATCCTATCGTGCCAAATGCCGATCGAAGACGCGATCGGACATCTGGTTCGCTCGGCGGGATTAAATTTGCTGTTGTACTTCATCGAACAAGGTAAGACGGTTGTTGGCGATACCGATCCGCTCGAGCTGCTTTGCGAAATCGTTTCGCAAGATCGCAGCAAAGTCCGCACGTTGTCGGGCGAAGCTTGGCAGCAATATCAAGCGCTGTCAGCACGCGCCGTACGCACGTCGATCGAGGGCGTGGTTGCGCTGCCGGCATGGCAGCAAGCGCTCGCGTCGGGCAGCCCATCGGAAGCCTGCGCGGATGTGCTGCGCGGGATGTTTCAGTGGCCGCCCGTCGATGCCAGTTATACCAACAAGACCCCGCAGGGATTAGTCGATGAGCTGATCGATGACGCCACATCGCGTCATTCGAAACACTTGGGCAAAGTGCATTCGGCGTGGTCGCGAGCAATTGGCCTGAGCTCACGGCGATTGAGCCGCCGGACACGTTATGCGCCCGACGATCGCTTCCTCAAGACACTCGTCGTCACCCTCGTTGACGGACGGATGGAATTCACGGAGTTCTTACAATCGGCGAACAAGCGCTACGGCTTGATTTGTGGCGAGGTCGAAGGCGCGCGCTTTGTTAAAGACAATCTGGTTGACCAAGAAGCCTTAAGTGACAACGCAGCCAAGCTGCAGTCACGCTTGTTGAGTCTCGGGCTGCTGCGTCGCTTGTCCGATGCATGTTCCTTTGTCGAGAACCCTTTTTCTAATGAGGCTGGCTGATGCAGGCAAACCGCATCGTAGGACGGGTAGGTGCCACCATCCTAAAAAAACGTATTGCCGACATGGAGCAGACCGCTCAGGACACCGCTGCGCGTTTCCGCCTTGACCGGCTATCTTCCGCACAGATCGCATCGGTCGTGCGCGAGGTGATGAGTGACCCACTGTTGGCGGGACAGATTGACGTCAAGGTGCCCGTCTCGTTGGTGCATGGCGAAGCGCTCCCGGATGGGGCGACGATCCTCGGCAATGCAGGGGAAGGGCGCAATCTCGATACCGACAAGCCGGTGCTGCTGACGGCAAACGGCGACGAGCCTGGCATTGCCGATACTGTTGCCTATGTGACGGCATTGGGTGCGCGCGAATTCAAGAATCACAGCGATGCTTGGGCCGAAGCGGCCGCGCGCATCGTTGGCGTGACACCGACGGCCGACGACATGCGGATTTTTCGGGCGGCGTTGGCGGGTTTGTTCGCCGTCGCTGACCTCGATCTGCCGTTACGCCAAGCAGGTGAGTACTGTGCCGCGGTTGCCAGCGCGATCCAAATCGATGGCTTTCCGATTCGTCTGGCGTTGGGCTACGCATTGCCCATTCTTGGTCTACCGCGTGATCGCTCCTTATTTGCCAACGAGCGTACCTTTGGCACGGCCATGAGTCCGTGGCGCAAGCAGTTCGACAAGATTGCATCCGATCGGATGGGGCTACTTGGCAAATTGCGTAAAAACGGACAACCGATCGATGCTGCTGAATTGAAAGAGCGGTATGAGGCGAACGAACCATTGATTGCGGAGCACTCCCGTCCAATCGTGCGGGCGTTTATACAAGCCGAGCCCGGCGACAAGTTCGCCGCTGTCGCATTGGCAGAGTTGGAGTGGGAGGCCGATGGCGTCAACTTGATCTTCGATCGCCCGAAAGAGCGCCAGCTTGGCCTAGCGGCTGCAACCCTTGAGTTTTTCGACGACGACCATCCCGACGTGCTCGACCAGCGTTGGACACAGCACCTGGAAGAACTCAAGGCCAGGGAACGCCGTTCGGATTGGCAAAAGCCAGAGGACGAAGAGTTCTTTGATCGCCATCGCCAATTCATTGAAGAGAATAATGAGCTGCGCAAGCGATGGGAAAAGATCATCTTCGGTAAGCCGGTAGAATGCAATGACCTACTTGATGGGTTGGTGACGGCGACGCATCGCTTGACGCAAAGCGTCGACGCCGTGCAGGGGGATCGCTTGCTGCGAATCCGTGTACGCCGCACTAGCAAAGATTGGCGGACCAACTTTAACCACGATGTGGGCGCGTTCTTCTCCATGATGTACCGCGGCTTGCGTGAGAGTCTGGGTGAGCGCGTCGAGTGGCAAGTCGACGGCAAGGGGCACAATCCACACGATCCTTTGTTCTCGTTCCCTGAGTACTTTGCTCATGCGAACCGCAATGACAAGTACAAGGTCAATATTTCCGAAAGCCGAGCAGCGACGCAACTAAAATTCGAGGTCTCGCTGGTCGAGCGGCGTGGCCAGGACGAGTTCACCTTGCAAAAGACCCAATTGCTGTGGTCTTGCAGCGCCCGTGCGATCGGTTTGGCGCTCAAAGAAGACGTGGAACGGCTGCTGAGCAAAGGCGGCATCGCGTGTACCGATGTGTCGCGCAAGCTGGTCAGTAGCAAAGGCGCGGCGCAAAGCGTCTCCTTGCTGGACGTTAGCACCCTCGAGGCCGTTTTCGGTCGTGATGCCGGCTCCTTGGTGCCGCCGACGAGCCGTATGGTAAGTATGCGCAAGGACATCAAAGATCGGATCGATGAAGAAGCACAGCGTGGCCGCTATCATGCCGACCAGCGCGACATCATTCGCCATGCCTGGGACACATTTGAAAAGGATTACGAACGTGCATTGAAAGATTTCTTTGAAGTCGGCCTGCACGCCGAGTCGATGCTGACGCAGGCCGATAGCTATGGCGAATTATTACGTACGCTGCTGGTACACGCACGTGGTGATGTGTGTCGGGCTCGCATCCTGGCGCGCGTGTTGTCCATCGGTACCGTTAGACTATCCGGTAGTCCGCCGGCATTGATCATCCCGCCTTGGCATCCGGAGCGCTTGAAAGCCCTGTCAATCAAAACACGCCGCACAGCCGGCTTGATCGCTCACTTGCTAATTGGTCAAAACGTGAGCTTTGGTGACTCGAAGATCTTCTTCCGTGATTTCGCGGAGGAGCTTGAGCATCCGTTCTCGCCGGAGATCGCCCTGGCGACACAAGACAATGGCTTGACCCTCGTGTCGGAAACGGCCACTGTCAATGGCTACAGTTTGTTCGAACCGCCCGCGCGTGACGAAACGGCTGGCATGACCGATGTACTGCCTGGTCCAGCGGCTAAACAGATTCGTGAATTGCTCGAGCGCTTCGTCAGTCTGCAACCGCACGAAGCCGACAATCTCAGCGTGCTGTTGTACGACGCGGACGCCGCGGCCTTGCCGGTCGCCGCTATACGTGAACTAGAAGCCATGCAAACAGACCGGGCGATGCAGTGCAATATCGCGGTACGTCATCGCACGCCAGCCAAGTTGCGCGGAATTTATTCCGAGTTGGTCGCCAAGGGCGATACCGATATTGACGTTCCTATCGCAAGCGAAATGTCGGACAATTTCATGTCGAAGCTGCGCGTTTCGGTGTCGCCACCAGGCGCCAATGCCGGTAAGAGCCCGCACGGCTTTAAACCGTTCGACGTCGCCTTCTTGCACGACGTGGTTGCGCGTACCGCAACCGTCGAATGGCTCCCGGTCGGCTATACCGACCATACCGCCGACCTCGAGCACGCACCGTCACGATGGTCGTATCGTGCGGTTTCGGGTGAAGACGAGTTGAAAGCGGCGACCTTCCTAACGTGTCCGCGACAAACGCGCTCGGGACGCGCATGGGTCGACGCGATTCATGCAGCCGAGTGCCAGACCGACCATGTCGAGGGCAAGTCGTTCGTCCCGGCACGGCGTATTTCTCTTCAAGACGACAAGTTACGGTCTATGTTGGACGAAGCGCATGGCTTGGCAGAATGGGTCGCGACCTATGACGAGTTGCTGGATAAGCGCCAACTGCGCGCCAATGGTGTGACGGTGGTGCGTTATCGGCGCCAACAAACGAACGGGCGGAACGTCATCGTGAGTTCGACGTCTGAACTGCGTTTGTTGTCGGTCCTTGTCAAACGACGTTTAGTCGAAGTCGGCTTTTCGCCGAATGATGAGCAACTCGATACGGTGGCCAAGCGCTTGGTCGATGACGCTTTGTCGGTGTCGGGCGATATCGTCATGCGCGCCGCCAAGCGCGGAGTCTCTGCGGGTGAGTTGATCGGCCTGGTATTGAGCCGTTGGTTGATTGCCCAAGAATTTGCCGCCATCAGCGGCGGGACGCAATCCCGTCTCCAAGTATTTTTCCTGCTAGACGATTACGCGTCTTGGCTGGCGCAACAAGAAAGTCGCCTTGCGGATCTGCTGGGCTTATCTGTTCATGAAGATGAAGGCGGCATTAAATGCCATATTTGCGTGGTCGAGGCAAAGTATGTGTCCGCGCATGGCGCGGCGGACGCAAAGCGCTCTTCGGTTGCCCAATTGGGCGCTACGCTGTCGACCTTAGATGAGGCCCTCTTCGGCGATCCTGGGCGACTCGATCGCGATCTGTGGCTATCGCGGTTAGCCGACTTGCTGCTCGACGCAGCGGTTCCCCCTGGATTAACCGGCTTGCTTGAACGTGCGCGGTCAGCAATCCGTGACGGCAATGTCGCGATTTCAATGCGTGGATATTCGCAGGTCTTTATTCATTCGCAGGGCGAAGATGGGGCAGGCATCAATGCTAGTCGGCATGTCGTGGCTGTCAAAGGCACATCGCCTGCGTCACAAGAAGTCTATGACCGAAAAAGCCTGCGGCAGCTGTTGGATGTCTATGCCGCCCAAGGCGATCCGACCGAGGTGCGACAGTCGCTTGCTACGGATGCACCATGGACAGTGGTCGACATCCGGTCGCCGGCACGGCGTACAACCTGGACCGAGATGGTCGGACAGCTGATTCCAGCGCCGAAAACGCCGAATGATGTGGTCGTGATGACCGAGGAGGAAAACAACGTATCGGTGCCGGAGCAGGCAGAGCAAACTGCGGCGCTTGTGCCGCTAGCCCCGTCCCTGTCCAGCCTCGCACCTATGGCCGCAGTCGTGCCATCTATAACAACACTGCCGGAAGCAGGCATACCACCTTCGCCAAGCATCGGCGCGAACTCGTCCAAATATGGCCCCGCGTTGAGTGCTTTGGTGGCGGCGAAAGCCGCGGCGGCGAGCGATGACGAAGAACGTAACGCGTGGGCGCAAGACGCGACTCGTCAGCTCAAGTCCGCGCTCAACGGTTATGGCTTGCAGGCGCAAGTGCTAGGAACCCGGCTCACCCCAAATGGGTGTTTAGTGCGCTTTGCCGGTTCAGACAAGCTACGGGTCGACGACATCGAAGCTCGTCGTACCCAGTTGCTCACGACGCACGGGATCCGCTTGGTAACGATTCAACCGAAACCCGGCGAGATTGTCGTCACGCTCGCGGGGGAGCGCCGCCAAGCCGTATCGTTGTGGAATGTGTGGAATGCGCGGCACATCAATCGCAACGTCGCCGGTATTAATGGTTCGTTGATTTTAGGGCTGCAAGAACTGAATGGTTCGGTCTTGTATTTGAACCTGACCGGTGACTTTGGTGGCATGACCCAACACGAACCGCATTCGCTGGTAGCAGGTGCGACCGGCAGCGGCAAATCGGTGCTAATTCAAGCCTTGTTGCTCGATATCGCCGCCACCAATTCATCGGGGCTCGCAAAGATCGTGCTAATCGATCCAAAGATGGGCGTCGATTACGCAGTCCTGGATTCGCTACCGCACTTGCGAGAGCCAGTTGTAACCGAAAAAGAGCGCGCGGCACAAGTGTTGGCCGACTTGGTGGATGAGATGGAAGGGCGGTACCAAAAATTCGCAGCCGCCCGGGTACGCGACTTAGCCACGTACAACGCGAGTGTCGAGGTAAGCGAACGTTTGCCAATGATATTCTTGGTCCATGATGAGTTCGCAGATTGGATGTTGGACGATGCGTATAAGGCCGCGGTCAGCGCCGCCGTACAACGTCTTGGGGTAAAGGCGCGCGCTGCCGGAATCCACTTATTCTTTGGTGCCCAGCGTCCAGATAAAGACGTCATGCCGATGCAATTGCGTGACAACTTGGGGAATCGCTTGATCTTGAAAGTCGCTAGTGAAGCAACCTCGAAAATCGTGCTGGACCGACCTGGTGCAGAGCAATTGCTGGGTCGCGGACACTTGGCGGCACGACTCAGTGGTGAGCAAGGACTAGTGTACTCGCAAGCGCCTTTCTTGTCGGATGCCGAAATCAGCGAAGCTGTTGAAGCCATCAAATTCGACGATTTACAGAGTTGAGCGATCGTTGAGGAAGAATGCAAGCGCTATAACTCTCTATCTGCAACAGCGAGTCGCAGTGGCGCCTGAGTCGTTATTAGATTGAGTCATTCACATTTAATCCGCCTAAAGTGCCGATCTTTACGACGAACTCCCTCACGACCTAAAGCATCGGTCGGGCTCTGCTTGGGCGAAATGTATGCTCATCCTGAGCAGCTTGGACTTCTTGGTTCAGCGTCTGTGTACGCTACTCACACCTAGTCGTCGCCCCGGATGCCTGGCATATATAACGCTGCAGAGGAACAACGACGCAGCGTTATAGGGCAACGAGCTCTGCTGCGGTCAACTTGATGTCCGGTCTATCGGGAGCTATACGCGCTGCGAGCCTCGCTGACCGTGCATATAGCGCGCTCGATGGCCTGGGCAATTATCTAGTTGTTTCGCCATGACCGCATTTTCTAAAGCGATGTAGATTCGAGAAAGCCGGAGGAGACTTCTTCACTACAAACCGAAGTTGTAGTCGTGACTGTGTAAAGTCACACGATTGCATTTAGACCGCGCAGTGCGCTTATGTGATTATTGGTGAGATTTTATTAAACATATTCTAATATAATACTTGGGTACAAGAAGGTGAACAGTTCAAGCTCCACCATAATGTTCCGGTGAAAATATATAAATTTGACTGTACGGTTAAATTATTGTTAATACCGCTAAGGCAACAAGACTTATCTGAGGCAAATAGTGTTGACATTTCACGAGGATTATAGTGTCACGTAAGCTCGAACAAATCTTGTCGCGATGTCCGGCTGAGTCACTCAAGCCATTACTCGGCGATGAGACAATCACTCTGCTTGAGAATATCGGCTCAGAAACTCTGACGTCGGATGGACTTGCTTACTTTGTCGCTCATTCTTTCGGTGAGCAGGGTGCCCTACGCAATCAAGTGGTACGGGATATTTTAATTACCCAGCTGAAAAAGGAAGAGGGCGTAGCGCTGTGTACTAACTTAGGATTGCCAGTTCACGCGCCGAGTATGACGCTTAAGGGAGTAAATTTTGACAGCGATCCGCTTAATATTCGAACATTATTTCGTTGGTTCGACGTGGAGGAGGACGAGTCTGAGCATGAAAATATACGCGAACACGAGGCTTCACAAAAGGCGTTTGCCACTCACAAGCTTCGACTGCATCAAATATCAGCATATCGGAAGCTTCGTCGACTTATCTCAAATCCAGAAATATCCGTAATTGTTCACATGCCCTATGGCTCAGGTAAGTTGCGTCTTGTTGCTACGGCCTTGCTCGACCTGTACCGATCAGAACCAGATGGACGAGTAATTCTGTGGTTAGCTCCAGGACGTGCTCTTTGTGAAGAGGCATTTGCTGAACTTCAAAAAGTATGGGAGCAGATTGGGTCTAGAGATGTAACCATATTCAAATGTTACGGTAAACAAAGTGATCTACCTCTCGATGTACTCACCAATTGCATCGTTGTCGCCGATATACTTACTCTATCAAAGAATAATGCCGACCTCATAAAATTCGGCCGGCGGACACGAGCAGTAGTACTAGCGGATGCAGAGCTCATCGGTCATTCCTCGAGTGCTGAAGTGGTCAGCAAAATGTCCGAGGAAGGAAGCTTTAATGTGATCGGTATTTCAGCGCTATCTGGAGATGTACTTCATAACAGTTCCTCGTTCGAGGCGATACGTGCACGGTTCTCAGGAGCATGCATTTCTTCGGATTGTACAGATCCGATTAAGACGTTGCAAGAAGGTGGAGACACTGGAGAGATTGATATCGAGGTGTATCCCGTTAATCAAAGTAATATTTATTTGAGCGACGAATCGTTCGATTTAAATGAGCAACAAGCCGATGAAATAAGTAAAAATGTTAGTCGGAATAAATTGTTGCTGGAGTTGCTACTTTCCGAGTCAAAAAAAACACCTGGAAGGATCATTTTTTTTGCGACGACTGCTGCCCATGCCCGGCTATTCGCTGGACTGCTTGAGTTAAGTGGTGTTAAATCACGAGCGGTAACAAGTGAAATGAGCTGTGATCAGCGTCAACAGGAAATCAAGCGATTCAATTTTCAAGGCGACACAAAGATCCTCTGCGTGAACGGATTTTTTATCTCAGGGGAGGAAATTCCCCAGGTCGCTGTTGCGGTTATTGCAATGCCGACAACATCAGAAGCGGTTTTTCATCAAATAGTAGGGCGGCTCGCAAGCAACCAAAATTCCGAAAAGTCGCCTTTTAAAATGATCCTAGTTGACGATTCAATTCCAAGACATAAGCGCCTTTTAGAAAGCTTGGGAACGTGGAGTAAGCTAAATATTTAGGAGTTTTTTTATGGTGTTTGCTGTCATACCGCAAAACCTTTCCATTTCTGCGATGCGTAGTTCCGGTTATAGAGATACCGCCCACGCACTAGCTGAACTAATCGATAATTCAGTTCAGTCGGGCTTAGAGACGGGTGGCAGAACTAATGTGGAATTGATTTGCATAGACAAAGTGCCTAATGACGGTGGTCGTCGCCGTATATCTAAAATTGGAGTCCTTGACAATGCTTCTGGAATGGATCCGGTTGCACTGCGGAAAGCTCTTCAGTTTGGCAATGGCTCGCGGCTCGATCCGACTAAACATAACGGTATTGGGAAGTTCGGCATGGGACTTCCGAACTCGTCAATATCTCAATGCAAGCGTTTAGACGTATGGAGTTGGCAGGACGGGATTGTCTATCACGCATATCTAGACGTGACTGAAATCGAAAGTAATGTTATGACAGAGGTACCTCTGCCGGTTTTGTCTACAATCCCTGCGGAATGGTTGAAGTTGGCGGCAGGGGAAATTGAACCGCATGGTACATTAGTAGTATGGAGTACTCTGGATCGTGTATCGTGGAAGCAGAGTTCCACTTTACTGAGGCATACAGAGTTTATAGCAGGCCGTATATATCGTCGATTTATCAACAGCAACGCAGTCCGTATTAGATTGGCTTCTTATGAGGAATCAAATAGCAGATATCGACCAATAAGCGAAAGCTTTGTTCGTCCGAATGATCCGATGTATTTGATGGCTGGAACAAATTCACCACCTCCGTTTGACCGGACACCAGCATTCGAAGCATTTGGCGAGCCTCTAGTTCTTTCAGTGAGTTTCAAAGGTATTGAACATGAGGTCAAAATTCGCGCTTCGATTTGCAAGCCCGAAGCAAGAAGTCAAGGGGGGACTAAGCCGATCGGACAGCATACCTTGAAGAACCAAGGGATTTCTGTTATTCGTGCAGATCGGGAACTGGAGATGAATCATACATTTTTAAATACTTATGATTCTCGTGAGCGATGGTGGGGGATTGAAGTCGAATTCCCCCCCGCCCTCGACGATGTTTTTGGAGTAACCAACAATAAGCAAGCAGCGACCGGGTTCTTACGAATGAGCCTTGAAGAAGATGCCGAAGCGGAGGGTTTGTCGGAAAGGCAATATCGTGAGGAACTTCAGCAGGATAGAGATCCGCGCCTGCCAATGTATCGGATTAGTCGTGAGATTGAAAAACTACTAAGTAGCATGCGCTTGCGGGTCGCGAAAATGCGTGAAGGAGAAAGAATCAGTAAGAAAAAAGATAGGGTTGAGTCCAGGGTAGAGAAAACAGCGAGTGAGTCCGTAATGCGTCGACGTGATCGCGTTGGAGACACAGGGCGAAGTGATAAGCAAGAGGAGCTTTCTTCGAAAGATCGACAGGATGCTTTAACCATTGATCTCGTTCAAGATGGAGTCGAAAGAGCTAAAGCACATGAACTCGCTGTAGATTATGTCGACAAAAAAATAAAATTTCGCTTTAAGCACGCTGAAGTGGCGGGGCAAGCAATATTTGAAGTGGGCGCAACTGGCGGTGTGATTCTTGTGACACTAAACTCGCGCCATCCTGTTCATGCCAAACTTTTTGAAGCTTTGCGAGACGAAGAATCCCCTGATAATCAATATGCTAAAGAAGTTTTGTCTCTTGTAGCAGCATGGGCACGAATGGAAGATGAGGCGCCAAGTGAGAAAACCCGCCAAGCCATCGAAGATGTGCGACATCAGTGGGGGCGTATGGCAACCGATTTTTTTGAGATGGAACCTAATTAGCGAGTTTATATTGCTATAGTATGCCGGATAAAAAAGAGAGTATATTGTAGCAAAAGACTACACTTCTATAATTCTCATACATAAGCGGGCATACTTCATCGCCATTTTACTAATCGCATACTGTCTGAAAGATTTTGCGAAATTTTAAATTTAACATAAATAAAAATATTATAAATTATACACTATCTTAATTATGAGCTACACTGCGACTGTATATAACATAATGATAGCTTCGCCTGGGGATGTTCCAGAGGAGCGAGACATAATTCGAAAAGTTATTCATCGTTGGAATGCAATTCATTCGTATCCGAGAAAAATTGTTTTGTTGCCAATAGGGTGGGAGACACATGCTTTCCCACAGATGGGGTCTGCGCCTCAAGCAATTATTAATAAGCAGGTCTTAGAAAAGGCGGATTTGGTAGTGGGTGTCTTTTGGACCAAGATTGGTACAAAAACTGAGGAATATGAAAGTGGTAGTGTTGAAGAGATTGAGCTCCATATTGAAGCAAAAAAGCCGGCTATGCTCTATTTTTCCGAGAGTCCCGTCAAGCCTGGATCTGTAGATAATAAACAATACAGGCGTCTTAGGGCATTCCGGAATTCTTGCAGGAAGCGATCTCTCTACGAGCCTTATGAATCAATAGATGATTTCGAAAGAAAATTTAGTCATCAATTGCAACTGACCTTAAATGGTGCACCTTTTTTGATTGAGCAAGCAGAACCTGCTGGAAGTCTGGCGAAAGCTTTTCCACCGGGAGCTCCGATTTTAAGTCAAGAATCCACTATTTTGTTGAAAGAGGCAAGTCAAGATTTTAAGGGGGTAGTCATCTATATGCAGACTATATCTGGTACGGTACTTCATACAAATGGTAGAAATTTGATCTCTTCAGAAGAGCCCAGAGTGGTTGCAAGTTGGAATGCAGCTGTAAAACAGCTCATCGAGGCGAAATATATTGAGCCTCGAGGCGATATAGATGGTGGATACCATTTGACTGGAGAAGGATATCGTGTGGCTGATGCTATCGAAATAGCCAATTAATGCTAAGTGATCACTAGATTTTTCTTGTCAAATGCAGACCGGGAACGATTTGCAAAGTGGCGAAGATGAGATTGCGATTAAAGCTCAGCCGTGAAGAGCAACGGATGCTGCACGAGAAGGGCATTTTTCAACGCCATCCCCGCACACGGATGCGCGCGCAAGGGATTTTCCGATTGGCACAAGGTTTGACGCTCAAGCAGGTTGCCGATGAATTTGAGGTTCATCTCAACAGTGTCGAAAATTGGTACTAGCGCTGGAATGAGTTTGGGCTCATTGGCCTGTTCGAAGGTCGTCACACTGGCCTACCGCGGAAGCTGTCCGATGAGGAGCAGCGCGAGCTCGGTGCCCTGGCGCGCGACGCCGGCGGCACGGCCGGTTCAATTCAGCGTCAGTGGAGGCGCGCTGCACATACGCCGCTTAGTCTGGACAGCATCAAAACGTATTTGACGGGCATGGGATTTCGGTACAAACGATATCGCCTCAGCTTGAAGAGCAAACGCAACGCCGACGATTTTGACCGTGCAAAGGGTATCGTGGCGTCGTTGCAGAGCATGGCGTAAACGGGGAAATGAGGCTTCTGTATTTCGACGAATCTGGGTTCAGCCCCAATCCACCAGTGCAATATGAGTGGACGCCGATTGGCCAGACGCGGTGTGTTGAAGCCGGAATGCCCTGCGAAGCCAATTCTGGCTGCATCCGCAGTGGGCCATAGGTCTCCCGGGTTTGCGCATGCACCGCCTGGATGGCAACCTTGAGGCGTTCGTCGTCCCGCAAGCGCTGAGACGGAGCATCCTTGGCCCACGCGTAGAAGCCACTACGCGAGACATCAAAGGTGCGACACAACGTCGTGACCGGAAATTCGAGTCGCATCGTTTTTATGACCGCGTACCTGGCAGCGACTCCTGCGAAAAATACGCTGCCGCTTTTTTATAAGATCCCGCTCCATACGGGCTTCTGCCAGCTCCTTGCGCAGCTTTGTTACTTCCGCCTCCAACTCGGGAACGGAGCGGCTACCAGGTGCCGCCTTGGGCAGGCGCTTCGCTTCGCAGCGGCCAGCTAGTTGGCCAGCGTCCCTTGGGAATCGTCAGTCGATACGCGGCATCGTCCAGTGTCAGGCCTTGCGTCAGGATAAGCTTTATCGCCTCTTCACGAAACTCCGGCGTGTATGTTTTTGCGAGTTTTATAAATTCTCCAGTTGGCGAAGTTTACCAAACAGGAGTGTCAGAAAAAGTCAGCATATCTCAGTTCAAAGCCAGGAACGTTTTGCGTACACTGTTCCAATCCGATCTTTCACCGGAAATTTAATGTCCCAGGCACTGCACAGCCAAGCCCGCTTCATCGGTGGTGGCAAGAAAAAGGAAACCAGTGGCACGCACGTGTTCGACCGACTGTGCAAGCAACTCGGAATCGAGCACCGCCTCATTCCGCCTCGCTATCCGCAGCCAACGGCATGGTCGAGCGCTTCAACGGCCGCATCAGCGACATCGTCAACCAGAGAGGCTTTAGTTCAGCTGCTGAACTGGAATCGACGCTGCGCAATTACGTCAAGATTTACAACCACAGCATCCCGTAGCGAGCGCTCGACCACAAACACCTATTCAGGCGCTCAAGAACTGGCACAAGAAACGACCTGAATTGTTCAGGAAACGCGTGTACAACCAGCCGGGTCTTGACATCTAGTCATTCGGGTGCTTAAGTCACGGCGCTACCCTTCGGCGAAAAAGCATATGGCTGGAAGCTGAGTCGTACGAGCACTTTTTACAACAAATTGATCATTAGGACAATCCATTGATTGCTGAGGCCACAAAGGCTTTGTAGAGTGTACTTTTCTTCCGCTATGCTTGAGGTTTTCTTTCGCAATCTCGGTCAGGCGCCTTACCTTATCCATGCCAATTCAAACAAGCCATTTGCAAACGCTCTATGAAAATGCACGAGACGCTTACCGCCAACGCTTGACGAACGCTGAAGCCATCCGGGCGATCAGCAGCCTTACTGGTATACCGACCAGTACTGCAGGTGACTTGGTACGTAACCTAAAGCACATGCTGAGGGGCGAGCGGTACAGGCGTCGATTAGCGTCTCCAGTCACGGAGCATTTTCTCCGCGCCATCCACCAGGAATTTGGCGACGCGGGGCTAACAAACGCCTTAAATGCACTGTCTGCGCATATCGAGTATTACGAAGCCGTATCTGGGACTAATAGCCTCACCGACCGGTCAATCTATGCGCGATTTGATTCGTCGCAGAAAAGGAAGAAAGGGCGCAGCGGTGAAAGACTGCCTGCGGAGATGCTAGCGAGCGTCACGCCAGAACACATCTGGCTGGCTGTGCAAGGGTTGGTTCAAGGGGAGCTCAGCCAGGCGCCTTTCGGGCCTTCGACCGAGTTCGACCTGATCACTGAGAGTGGCCAGCGGCTGGCTCCAAAAGCGGTCTTTGGTATTGCACTTAGTATGGCTTTGGGCACTGCCGTCGAGCCAAAACACTTCTCCGGAGGCGAAGGCTCGCCATGCTTTCGAGCGCTGCGCGCCGCCGGTTACCCAGTTCTACCCAAAACACTGTCAGAGGCAAGTCCTATGGAGGAATTCGACTGGCGCGAATGGGATGAGGGAAGGAAGGTATTGCGTACACACATCGGCCGAGAACGAGCGCCCAGCCTCGCCAAAGCAAAGAAAGCGCAGTTTCAACGCATACACGGAGTCCTAAGGTGCGAGCAATGCGGTCTCGTCCCGTCAGAGCATTACGCGACAGATTTGGCCGATTCCTGCATCGAAGTACACCACGCGAAGACACAGGTCAGCGAAATGGGGCAGGGCCATAAGACATATCTGGATGATTTGCAGTGCCTGTGCGCTAATTGTCACAGGTTGACTCATCGGAAAATGCGGGAAGCGCTTTCAGCTCAGTAGGCCGCCGGGCGGCCCGCATCTAATATCAGGTTAAGACTATCGCAAAGTAAACATTTCATCTCTCGGCGAGGAAAGGTAGCTAGCTGAACTTCTAGCTCACTATTTGACCGCCTCCGCGTGAAATATTGGAGCGTATGCAATTCACTCGACAAGTGGATTAATCTCTATTGACTACTACTATGACGTCATATTCACAATCTGCTGAGGACGACGAGGCCTACTTCGAAGATGACTCGGAGTACGATGGGTATCCAGGTTGCGATCCCTCCTCACCACCTGTTAGCGACCCGCTTCTCCTGTTGAATCCAGATCGGTTGGACGGGGCCTATGGGGGGAGCTGGCCGCACCACGATGACCTAGTGATTCGCGGCAACCCGCGCGACAGCAACATGCCAGCGATGGCTTACATAAATGGTCGACGTGTCCCTATGCGGAAACGTACGGATCTTTATGATTACGTCCAGGGCCTCTATGACCTGCCGCGTTCGCGGGACGACAGGCTTTCGTATCTTGACCATGCATGCCCACACTGTTTTTCGGCGCTCATTTCGGTGCAGCGAGCTAGTGGAGTTAGTCGGTGGGACGACGAAGATCACTATGATGAGGAGGCAGATGAAGAGGCACGGATCCATGCGTTAGAGTACTGCTTGTATTGCAGGTACTGGCGCTGGCACGACTTCGATGTGTTTTCGTCTGCATTCGATGGGGTAAGTCACACATATGCCGGTAGTCTATCCAAGGTGCGAGAGTTCTCAGCGGAGCTTCCAGAAGGTTTCGCATCCGAATTTGCTCAGTGGCTTCGTCGGGACACGTCGCGATGGTCGGTAATCGAACCACGCAGCCTCGAAAGGCTAGTTCGCGACGTGATGCAGTCAGTGTACCAACCATGTGAAGCCATCCATGTTGGAAAACCTGACGATGGCGGAGTCGACGTTCTGCTCATTGAGAGCGACGGAAAGAAGTGGGTCATCCAAGTGAAAGGCCGGCAAAACCCATTGATTGGAGAATCTGTGGGAACTATACGTAATCTACTCGGAACTATGGTCCTAGAGAGTGCTACACACGGGATGATCTTTTCAACCGCTGATCACTTTACTCTCCGAGCACGCCAGGCAGTAGAAAAGGCAAGGGAAAGCCGGTTCTACATAGAACTCACCGACAAGGGCAAACTAAATCGCTTGTTAGATACTGTGCTCCCAGTTAAACCATGGCTATCGTTCCTTGAGCAGCGCTACCCTGATATTGCCTCTGAAGTCAGTGTTGAAATAGATGCTAAAACCTCAAAGTTTCGTAGTGATCATCACTTAACCAGCTTTCGGGCGGGAAGAGGGCCGACGTTTAAGCGCTAACAATAACGCAACTTGGGCGGCTTGTGGAAGATCGAGTCATTCGTTTATTGTAATAATATTAGATGAATTCCTGGGGAGCGAGTGGCTATGTTTCAAGTTAATAGCGTTAATACAACGCGAGGTCACGTAAGATTTGGCCAAGCTATAAACTTTGGGGGCGGTAAGTTAAGCATAATAACCGGGCCGAATGGCTCCGGCAAAACGGAAATTCTTGCCACTTTAGCTTATCATTTTCGAGGGCGGCGGGAAGGCTCGTCTAAATCGAGTGTTGACTGGGTAAGGTATGATACTCCAGGGTTTCCAGTGACCATGCAGGACCAAGAGGGGCCTAGTCGGCTTATAGCGCAAACGTTCAGTCCCTTTTCGAGGTTTCCTCCCCCATTACGTAACCCGAGAAGTCTAACCGATACATATTCGGAGGGGAGAAAAGATGCGGTTAGATATCGAACCGTCGGAATTCATTTAGGTTATCGCTATCCTATAGGTCTCTTAGCTAGGCGTGCGGTTGAGCAGGGTTTGGTAAGTAAAGTGGACCCATCAGTCAAGACATTCAGCCGGCGAGTTTAAGCTGTGTCCGGTTCCACCTCAGCAGCTGCCCGGCGCTGCCCCG
>Ga0265780_10001568_pt1 | contig 31875 bp, 23 predicted proteins | sample P1T30metagenome_FD_192432 | JGI IMG/M metagenome (GOLD analysis project Ga0265780, IMG submission 192432) | Plant litter microbial communities from East Loma Ridge, Irvine, California - P1 T30 | ecosystem: Environmental > Terrestrial > Plant litter > Unclassified | place: USA: California... | reverse complement strand
GTCGAAGGCGATGGCCCGGGCCGCCCGGCAAGCCGGGACGACGTCGGTCGCGTCGACCTCGCTGTCGCTGTCGCTGAGCTACCAGGTGGTGTCGCTGTCGCGCGCGCCGTGGTGGAGCGAATTCCTCCCGCTGCTCGACAACTGGTACATCCCCAGTCTGCCGCGCGGCGCGCTGGTCGACGACAGCAATGCCGATCAGGTGGGTGGCGCCGCGATGGCGCTGATCCTGACCTCGAACGTCATGATCAAGGCCAACTGGTCGGCATCGGACCGCAGCACGGCCAGCGCCAGTACCCACTTCGGGCCCTGGGCGCTGGAGGCGATGGAATTCAGGGAAAGCGGCACGAGCGGCGAAGCGGTGCTGGCGATCCCCGGCATCCAGGCGATCGCCTGCATCTACCGCGATTTGCCGGCCATCCCGCCGCAGCCCGACCCCGACCTGGCGGCCAGCCCGACACCGGCGCCCACGCCCGTTCCCGCACCGGAGCCTGCCCCCGCGCCTGTGGCGGAACCCATGCCGCCACCACCACCCGCACCGACGGCGCCGCCGCCCGCAAGCTGAGCACCCGCCCACGCGGGACCCCGGGGCGCCGCATCCGTGCGGCGCCCTTCATCTTGCCGGCGGCCGCCTCAAGCCTGGCCGTAGCCGCCGCCGCCCGGCGTCTCGACGACGAACACGTCGCCCGGCGCCATCTCCACCTTGCCGATGTGCCCCAGCTCCTCGACGCGCCCATCGGCGCGCAGCACCAGGTTGCGCCCCTTGGCCCCCGGCGCGCCGCCCGCCATGCCGAAGGGCGCATGCAGCCGGTTGTTGGACAGGATCGCCGCCGTCATCGGCTCCAGGAAGCGCACCCGGCGCACCCCGCCGTTGCCGCCATGCCAGCGCCCCGCTCCACCGGAGCCCGCGCGGATCGCATAGCTCTCCAGGCGCACCGGGAAGCGGAATTCCAGGATTTCCGGATCGGTCAGGCGCGAGTTGGTCATGTTGGTCTGGACCACGTCGGTGCCGTCGAAGCCCGGCCCCGCGCCCGAGCCGCCCGAGATGGTCTCGTAATACTGGTAGCGCGCGTTCCCGAAGGTGAAGTTGTTCATCGTGCCCTGGCTGGCCGCCATCACGCCGAGCGCGCCGTACAGGGCGTTGGTGATGCAGGTCGAGGTCTCGACGTTCCCGGACACCACCGAGGCCGGATAGTGGGGATTGAGCATCGAGCCCGGCGGGATGATCACCTTCAGGGGTTTCAGGCAGCCGGCGTTCAGCGGAATCTGGTCGTCGACCAGCGTGCGGAAGACGTACAGCACCGCCGCCATGCACACGCTCGAGGGCGCGTTGAAGTTGTTCGGCAGCTGGCCGGAGGTGCCCGTGAAGTCGACCTCGGCGCTGCGCGCGGCCGCGTCGACGCGGATCGCGACTTCGATGCGCGCGCCGTTGTCGAGCTGGTTCACGAAGTGCCCGTCCTTCAGCGCCGAAATCACGCGCCGCACCGCTTCCTCGGCATTGTCCTGCACGTGGCCCATGTAGGCGCGCACCACGTCCAGGCCGAAATGCGCCACCATCTTGCGCAGTTCCTCGACGCCCTTCTGGTTGGCCGCGACCTGGGCGCGCAAATCGGCCAGGTTCTGGTCGGGATTGCGCGCCGGGTAGCGGGCGCCGCCCAGCAGCGCCCGCGTCCCGCTTTCGCGCAGCACGCCGTCGCTGCCGTCGACCAGCTTGAAGTTGTCGATCAGGACGCCCTCTTCCTCGATGTGCGTGGAGTCCGGCGGCATCGAGCCCGGCGTGGTGCCGCCGATGTCGGCGTGGTGGCCGCGCGAACCGACGTAGAACAATATTTCCGTGCCGGCCTCGTCGAACACCGGCGAGATCACCGTCACGTCCGGCAGATGGGTGCCGCCGTTGTAGGGGTCGTTCAGCACGTAGACGTCGCCGGCCTTCATGCTGCCGGCGTTCTTGCGCATCACCGCCTTGATGCTCTCGCCCATCGACCCCAGGTGCACCGGCATGTGCGGCGCGTTGGCGACCAGCTTGCCGCTTGCGTCGAAGATGGCGCAGCTGAAGTCGAGGCGCTCCTTGATGTTGACGGAATAGGCCGTGTTCTGCAGGCGCAAGCCCATCTGCTCGGCGATCGACATGAACAGGTTGTTGAAGATCTCCAACATCACCGGGTCGGCCGTGGTGCCGATCGCGTGGCGCTCCGGCAGCGCCTCGACCCGGCGCAGCACCAGGTGGTTGTAGGGCGTGACTTCGGCCTGCCAGCCGGCTTCCACCACGGTGGTGGCATTGCTTTCGGCGATGATGGCCGGCCCCTTGACCAGGTGGCCGGGCGCCAGGCCCTGGCGCAGGTAGACGGCGGTGTCCCGCCATTGCCCGGCGCCGAACATCGGCACGGTCTCGTGCGGCGCCGGCGTGGCAACCCGGGCGTAAGCGGTCGTGGCCTGCTCGGGCGGCGCGTCGGAACGGCCCAGCGCTTCCACCGACACCGCCTCGACCACCAGTGCTTTGCCCGGCATCAGGAAGGAGAAGCGGCGCCGGTAGGCTTGCTCGAAGCGCGCCGCCATGGCGTCGCGGCTGCCGAAGGCGACCACGATCGCCGAATCGGTGCCTTCGTAGCGCAGGTGCACGCGGTGCAGCAGGTCAATGCGCCCGGCGTCGACGCCCTGCCTCACCAGTTCGTCGCGCGCGCCGAGCGCCAGCGCTTCCAGTTCCTGGGCCAGCGCGCCTTCGCCGATGTCGTCCAGGCGCCGCTCGACCGCGCGTTCGCGCAGCGCGCCCTGGTCGGCCAGGCCCATGCCGTAGGCCGACAGCACGCCGGCCAGCGAATGGATGAAGACCGTCTTCATGCCGAGCGCGTCGGCGACCAGGCAGGCATGCTGGCCGCCGGCGCCGCCGAAGCTGGTCAGCGCGTAATCCGTCACGTCATGGCCGCGCTGCACCGAGATCTGCTTGATGGCGTTGGCCATGTTGCCGACCGCGATCTGGATGAAGCCTTCGGCCACGGCCTCGGGCGCGGGCAGGCTGCCGGTGGCGCGGCCGATGTCGGCGGCGAGCCGTTCGAAGCCGGCGCGCACCGCATCGAGGTCGAGCGGCTGGTCGGCGCCCGGCCCAAACACCTGCGGGAAGTGGCGCGGCTGGATCTTGCCGAGCATGACGTTGCAGTCGGTGACCGTCAGCGGGCCGCCGCGCCGGTAGCTGGCCGGGCCTGGATTGGCGCCGGCGCTGTCCGGGCCGACGCGGTAGCGGGTGCCGTCGAAGTGCAGGATCGAGCCGCCGCCGGCCGCCACCGTGTGGATGCTCATCATCGGCGCGCGCATGCGCACGCCCGCGACCTGGGTTTCAAAGACCCGTTCGAACTCGCCGGCGTAGTGCGAGACGTCGGTCGAGGTGCCGCCCATGTCGAAGCCGATGATGCGCTCGAAGCCGGCCACGTGGCTGGCGCGCACCATGCCGACGATGCCGCCGGCCGGGCCGGACAGGATGCTGTCCTTGCCATGAAAGGCGCGCGCATCGGTCAGGGCGCCGCTGGACTGCATGAACTGCAGGTTCACGCCCGGCAGCTCGGCGGCCACCTGGTCGACGTAGCGGCGCAGGATCGGCGACAGGTAGGCGTCGACCACCGTGGTGTCGCCACGCGCCACCAGCTTCATCAGCGGGCTGGTGGCGTGCGAGGTCGAGACCTGGGTGAAACCGATTGCGCGCGCGATGCGCGCCACCGCTTCCTCGTGCGCCGTGTAGCGGTAGCCGTGCATGAACACGACCGCCAGCGCGCGCAGGCCGGCATCGTACGCGGCCTGCAGGCCCCGGCGCGCCGCCGCTTCGTCCAGCGCAAGCACGACGTCGCCGTGGGCGCCCATGCGCTCGTCGATCTCGATCACCTGTGTGTACAGCAGTTCGGGCAGGACGATGTGGCGGTCGAACAGGCGCGGCCGGTTCTGGTAGGCGATGCGCAGCGCGTCGCGGAAACCGCGCGTGATGGCGAGCGCGGTCGGCTCGCCCTTGCGCTCGAGCAGGGCGTTGGTCGCGACCGTGGTGCCCATCTTGACGGCCTCGATGGCGCCTGCCGGGATGGCTTCACCAAGGGCCAGGCCGAGCAGGTGGCGGATGCCGGCCACGGCGGCGTCGCGGTACTGTTCGGGGTTTTCCGACAGCAGCTTATGCGTGACGAGGCTGCCGTCGGGGCGGCGCGCCACGATGTCGGTGAAGGTGCCGCCGCGGTCGATCCAGAACTGCCAGTCCATGCTCACTCCATCGTCTTATCGAAAGCATATTGTAGTCCGTGCCGCACGCTTGGCGGATTTTGGCGACAATGCGGTTCCCCCCACCGCTTCGATATCGGACCCAGCATGGCCCACCCGCTCTACAGCATCACCCAGATCCGCGCCATCGAACAGGGCGCCCAGGCCGCCCTGCCCCCGGGCACGCTGATGCGGCGCGCCGGCGAAGCCGCTTCCGCCTATGCGCTCGAGGTGCTGGGCGGCCTGCCCACCGGCGTGGTGCTGGTGCTGGCCGGCCCCGGCAACAACGGCGGCGACGCGCTCGAGGTCGCGGCCAACCTGGCCCAGGTCGGCTGCACGGTCGAGGTCGTGCATCTGGCGGGCAGCGCCCCGCCCTCGCCCGAGGCCAGGGAGGCGCTGGAACGGGCGCGGGCGGCGCGGCTGCGCTTCGTCGACGCGGTCACGCCCAGTCCGCATTACTGCCTGGTGGTCGACGGCCTGTTCGGCATCGGCCTGGCGCGGCCGCTGGCGGGACGGGCGCGCGAGCTGGTGCAACTGGCGAACCGCATGCATTGCCCGCTGCTGGCGCTGGACCTGCCCAGCGGCCTGGACGCCGACACCGGCGCCGTGATCGGGCCGGATGGCGTCGCGGTGGTGGCCACCCACACCATCACCTTCCTCGGCGACAAAGCGGGCCTGCACACCGGCGACGGCTGCGATCACGCCGGCCGCGTGCGCGTCAACCCGCTCGAGACCGAGGGCCTGCACCAGGTGGCCGTGCAAGCCTGCCTGAACCAGCCGGAGCTGCTCAAGGCCTGCCTGGCGCCGCGCCGGCGCAATTCCCATAAAGGCAGCTTCGGCGACGTGGTGGTGCTGGGCGGTGCCCAAGGCATGCTGGGCGCCGCCGTGCTGGCCGCGCGCGGCGCCCTGTACGCCGGCGCCGGGCGCGTGTTCGCCGCCTGCCTGCATCCGGGTCCCGGCATCGACATGACCCAGCCCGAGATCATGTTCCGCGACGCCGCCGGTTTCGACGTCAAGGGACGCACGCTGGTGGCCGGCCCGGGCCTGGGCGACAGCGCCGAGGCCATGCACCTGCTGGGCAAGGCGATCGACGCCGACGCCCCGCTGCTGCTCGATGCCGACGGCCTGAACCTGGTGGCGGCCAGTCCCGAACTGCAGGCGCGCGTGGCCGCCCGCGCCGCGCCGACGGTCCTGACCCCGCACCCGCTGGAAGCGGCGCGCCTGCTCGGGGTCACGACCGCCATCATCCAGGCCGACCGCCTGGAAAACGCGCGCGAACTGGCGCAGCGCCTGAATGCCGTGGTGGTGCTGAAAGGCGCCGGCAGCGTGATCGCCCGCCCGGATGGCGACGTGGCGATCAACACCAGCGGCAACCCGGGCCTGGCGACCGGAGGCAGCGGCGACGTGCTGGCCGGCCTGGGCGGCGCCCTGCTGGCCCAGGGCTGGCCGGCGTGGGAAGCGGCGCTGGGCGCGGTGTGGATGCACGGGGCGGCGGCCGACCGGCTGGTGGCGGATGGCGTGGGCCAGATCGGGCTGACGGCGGGCGAACTGCCGCCGGCGATCCGGGCGGAATACAATGCGCTGGTGCTGGCGAGCGTGTCGCGTCGCGACCAGCGCAGGCGTTAGCTTTAAAACCGTCGCCCCTGCGCAGGCAGGGGCGACGGGATATCAATTCTGCAAGCGCCCGGCGGCAATCGTCAGCGTACGCCCGCAACGCGCCGCCATCGCCGGATCGTGGGTGACCAGCACCAGCGTGGAACCGCGTTCCCGGTTCAGTTCGAACATCAGCTGGATCACGGCCTCCCCGGTGGCGGCGTCCAGGCTGCCGGTCGGCTCGTCGGCGAACAGCAGCGGCGGTTCGGTGACGAAGGCGCGCGCCAGCGCCACGCGTTGCTGTTCGCCGCCGGACAGGTACTTCGGGTAATGGCGCAGGCGGCTGCCCAGGCCGACCCGGCCCAGCATCGCCTCGGCCTTTGCCCGCGCATCGTCGTCGCCGCGCAATTCCAGCGGCAGCATCACGTTTTCCAGCGCGTTCAGGTGGGCCAGCAACTGGAAGGACTGGAACACGAAACCCAGCTCCGTCTTGCGGAAGGCGGCGCGGCCGTCCTCGTCCAGGGCGAAGATGTCGGTGCCATCGAGCAGCACCTTGCCGCCGGACGGGGTGTCCAGGCCGGCCAGCAGGCCGAGCAGCGTCGACTTGCCCGAACCCGAGGCGCCGACCAGGGCGAGCGTCTCGGCCGGTTGCACGGTAAAATCGACATCGTGCAGGATGGTGAGTTCGCCGCTGGCGTCCGCCACCCGCTTCGACAAACCGATCACCTCGATCGCCGGACGTCCGGTGGCGCCGGCGGCGTGTCTATTTGCCGGATTGATCGTAACCGCGTCACCTTTTGAAGCCTCGGGAATATCACGCATGCTTGCTCGTTTCAAACAATGGTTCACAGGATCCCTTGCAGCCTTCGCGCTGGCTGCCTCGGGGAGCGCCTATTCTGCACCAAAAACCGTACTGGTGGTGGGCGACAGCCTGTCGGCCGAATACGGCATCGCGCGCGGCAGCGGCTGGGTCGCGCTGCTGGAACAGAAACTCAGGGCGCAGCACGTCGACGCGCGCATCGTCAACGCCAGCATCAGCGGCGACACCACCAGCGGCGGCCGCGCGCGCCTGCCGGCGCTGCTGCAGCAGCACAAGCCGGCCCTGGTGGTGCTGGAACTGGGTGCCAACGACGGCCTGCGCGGCCTGCCGGTGCCGGCGGCCGAAGACAACCTGCGCAGCATGATCGCGCTGGCGCAAAAGAACCAGGCCAAGGTACTGCTGGTCGGGATGCGCATGCCGCCGAACTATGGGCGCGCCTACACCGACCGCTTCGCCAACATGTACAAGCAGTTGTCGACGGAACTGAAGGTGCCGCTGGTGCCCTTCATGCTCGAAGGCGTGGCCCAGGAGCCGGCCAACTTCCAGGCCGACCGCCTGCACCCGCTGGCGACCGCCCATCCCATCATCCTCAACAACATCTGGCCGCAATTCGCGCCCCTGGTCAAGGAATAATGAAATACCCCGCAGTCCTCAGCTTCGAAACCCTCCTGCCCACGCTGGACGATTTCGACACCATCATCGATGCGCGCAGCGAGTCCGAGTTCGCGCTCGACCATATCCCCGGCGCCATCAACTGCCCGGTCCTCCACGACGACGAGCGCATCCTGGTCGGCACCACCTATAAACAGGTCGGCTCCTTCGAGGCCAAGCGCCTGGGTGCGCCGCTGGTGGCCAAGAACATCGCGCACGCCATCGAGACCCGCTTCGCCGACAAGCCGCGCGACTGGAAGCCGCTGGTCTACTGCTGGCGCGGCGGCAACCGCAGCGGCTCGATGGCCCTGATCTTCGCCAAGATCGGCTGGCCGGTGGTGCAGCTCGACGGCGGCTACAAGGCTTTCCGCGGCTACGTCAACACGGCGCTGGAGAATCCGCCGGCGCTGGACCTGCGCGTCATCTGCGGCACCACCGGCAGCGGCAAGAGCCGCCTGCTGGAGACGCTGGACGGCATCGGCGCCCAGGTGCTGGACCTGGAAAAGCTGGCGGCCCACCGCGGCTCCGTGCTGGGCCACCTGCCGGGCGAGCCACAGCCGAGCCAGAAGGCCTTCGAGACGCAGATCTGGGACCTGCTGCGCCGCTTCGATCCGGCGCGTCCCGTGTTCGTCGAATCCGAGAGCAAGAAGGTTGGCAACCTGCGCGTGCCGGACAAGGTGATGGAGCGCATGCGCGCCGCGCCGTGCATCGCGCTGCAGCTGTCGCGCCCGAACCGCGTGCGCCTCCTGATGGAAGACTACGAGCACTTCGCGGCCGACCCGGCGGCGCTGAACGCGCAACTGACCCACCTGGTGCAGCTGCACGGGCATGCGAAGATCAATGCGTGGCACGAGATGGCCAGCGGCGGGCGCATGCCGGAGCTGGTCGACCAGCTGCTGGTGGAGCATTACGATCCGGCCTATTTGCGCTCGATCGACCGGAATTTCGCGCGCTATCCGCAGGCGGAGGCGCTGGAGTTGCCTGATATCGGCCGGGACGATTTCCTGGCGGCGGCGCGCAAGCTGCACGCCGGCTGACGTCGTACCTGAGTCGCATGCGTTTGGTGGGCACGGGTGCCCACCATAACATCCCAACAAATTAAAAAAGCCCGGCCGCGCAAGCGGACCGGGCTTTTTACTGTCCCTGACGAAAGGCTTATTCGCCCTTCACACCCAGGTCCGTCGGCTTGACGTTCATCTTGGCCTTGGCCTTGTGCTTCAGCACCTCGATGTAGCCATAGGTTTCGGCGGTGCCGACCGCGCGGGCGATCTGCTCGGCTTCCTGCTTGCGGCGGCCCAGGTCCGGCTGGGCCGGCTGGCCGACCTTGCCGATGCGGTACACGCCATAGCCCTGGCCCGGCAGGTCGACGCCCACGTAGGCCGGCAGCTTGCCGGTGTCGGCCTTCATGACCGCGACCATCGCGGCCGGGTTGATCGCCGGTTCCTTCAGGCGGGTCACGACCTTGGCTTCGCCGAAGCCGGCGGCATCGCCCGAGGCCTTGGCGGCGGCCAGCCTGGCTTCGCCGGCCTGGCGCGCCAGGCGTACGGCTTCTTCCTGGGTCACGCGCTGGCGGATCACCGCTTCCACCTCGGCGAACGGGCGCTTGGTGGCCGGCTTGAATTCGACCACGCGGCCGGACACCAGGGTGCTCGGCGCCACTTCGACGGCTTCGGTGTTGCGCTTGGCGGTCAGCGCGTCGTTCGAGAAGATCGCTTTCAGGAACTTGTCGTTATTCACAGGCGAAGTGCCCAGCGCCGGGTTCGGCGTGCGGGTCAGGCCTTCGGCGGTCTGGATGGTCAGGCCCAGCTTGTCGGCCACGGGTTTGAGGCTGTCCGACTGGTCGAACACGGTGTTCGAGAAGGTCTCGGCCAGTTCGCTGTACTTGGCCGACATCTTGGCCTTCTTCAGCTCGGCGACGATTTCCGGCTTCGCGTCTTCCAGCGACTTCTGGGTCGCCGGGGTCACCTTGGTGACCTTGATGATGTGGTAGCCGAAGTCGGAACGGACCAGGCCGCTCATTTCGCCTTCTTTCAGGCCATAGATCGCATCCTCGACCTGCTTGGCCGGGAACACGCCTTTCTCGACACTGCCCAGGTCACCGCCCAGTTCGGCGGAGCTCGGGTCCTGCGATTGCGCCTTGGCGACCTTGGCGAAATCGTTCGGGTTCTTGCGCAGTTCGTCCAGGATGGCTTGGGCCTTGGCCTTGGCGGCCGCGTCCTCGGCCGGCTTGGCGTCCGCCCTGGCGGTGATCAGGATGTGGCTGGCGCTGCGCTTTTCCGGGGTCGTGAAGCGGGCCTTGCTCTTCTCGTAGGCGGCCGCGACGTCGGCGTCGCTGACGCTGACCTGCTTTTCGACGGCGCCGGCGTCGAACACGACGTATTCGGCCTTGATGGTTTCCGGCACCTGGAACAGCGCGGCGTTCTTGTCGTAGAAGGCCTTCAGCATGTCGTCGGTGAGCTTCACCTGGGCGGCGTAGCTTGCGGCCGGGAACACCAGTTCCTGCACTTCGCGTTCTTCGTCGTTGATGCTGGACAGGCGGTTGGCCACGGTGCGCGGCGCGAAGCCGGTCTGCTGGATCGCGCCGACCAGCTGCTCGACGGCCAGGTCATGGCGCATGCGGGCGTCGAACTGGTCCGCGGTCATGCCCTGGGCGGCCAGCGCGGCCTGGTACTGTTCCATGTCGAAGCTGCCGTCGGCCTTGCGGAACTGCTGGATGTCCATGATGCGCTTGCGCAGGTCGGCGTCGCCCACGGTCAGGTGGGCGCGGGTGACTTCGGCGTTGATGGCGCGCTCGGCCACCAGTTGGTCGAGGACGGCCTGGCGGGCTTCCGGGGTATCGAACAGTTTCTGGTCGAACTGGGCACCCATCATCTGGCGCGCCTGGTCGATCTGGCGCCGCTGGGCGTTTTCCCATTCCTGCTGGGTGATCTTCTTACCGTCCACGGTGGCGACGCCGTCGCTGGCGGCGTCGCGATCCTGGTAGCCGCTGACGCCGACGAACACGAAGGACGGCACGATCAGCAGGGCCAGCAGGATCTGCATGAGGCGCTGGTGCTTACGGATAAATTCAAACATGGTCAGCCAATCAAGGTTGAAGATGCATTACAAAAAAGCTACGAGGCAGTCGAAAAAAAAGGCGAACCGCGGTTCGCCTTTCTCTTTCAGCTGTGGCGCCTGAAAGGGCGACACTTCTCATGCATTCTGGCGGAGCGGACGGGGCTCGAACCCGCGACCCCCGGCGTGACAGGCCGGTATTCTAACCAACTGAACTACCGCTCCAGATTCTGTATTTCGCAAACCAAGCCAGCAGCTTTCAAGACTACCGACATCGTGGCGGAGCGGACGGGACTCGAACCCGCGACCCCCGGCGTGACAGGCCGGTATTCTAACCAACTGAACTACCGCTCCACGAACTACAAGGTACTACTTCTTGCTGCGTGTCACCGCAGAAGAGGCATTAGTTTACTGCATCTTTCAGTGCTTTACCAGCCTTAAATTTCGGGACCTTGGCCGCCTTGATCTTGATGGCTTCCTTGGTGCGCGGATCGCGGCCGGTGCGCGCGGCGCGTTCGCCCACGGTAAAGGTGCCGAAACCCACCAGGGTCACGCTGTCGTTGTTCTTCAGGGTGTTGGTCACCGCTTCGATCATCGCATCGAGGGCGCGCGCCGCGGAAGCTTTGGTCAGGTCCGCGGATTTCGCGATTTCTTCGATCAATTCAGTTTTGTTCACTCTTTTCCCTCTCCGTCGTTTGGTATGCACCGCAGGTGAGCGTGCAAAACCGCAAGCGCGTATTAGACAAGCGCCCGATGCTTTGTGTCAAGAAGAACGGTACCTACAAGCAACAATTAGAGGCCGATCTCGACCACCCATGAAAAAAGCGCCCCGAAGGGCGCTTTTGCTTACAACTGGAGCTGGGCGAAGATCAGTGCTTGACCACGCCGCCCTGGCCTTCGGTCGAGGCGGCGACCGGTGCCGCCACCGCCGGCACGTCGACCAGCGCTTCCGGCTGGCGCTCGAGCGCCACTTCCAGCACCTTCTCGATCCAGCGCACCGGCACGATCTCGAGCTTGTTCTTGACGTTGTCCGGGATGTCGGCCAGGTCCTTCACGTTCTGCTCGGGGATCAGGACGGTCTTGATGCCACCGCGCTGGGCCGCCAGCAGTTTTTCCTTGAGGCCGCCGATCGGCAGGACTTCGCCGCGCAACGTGATCTCGCCGGTCATCGCCACGTCGGCGCGGACCGGGATGCCGGTGAACACCGACACCAGCGCGGTGGTCATCGCGATACCGGCGGACGGACCATCCTTCGGCGTCGCGCCTTCCGGCACGTGGATGTGGATGTCGGTCTTCTCGAACACCTCGTTCTTGATCCCCAGGCGCGATGCGCGCGAACGCACCACGGTACGGGCCGCTTCGATCGATTCCTTCATCACGTCGCCCAGCGTACCGGTGCGGATGACCGCGCCCTTGCCCGGCACCTGCACGGCTTCGATGGTCAGCAAATCGCCGCCGACTTCGGTCCATGCCAGGCCGACCACCTGGCCGATCTGGTTGTCCTTCTCGGCCACGCCGAAATCGTAGCGGCGCACGCCCAGGAACTTGTCCAGGTTCTTGGAGCCGACGATCACGCGCTTGCCGTCCTTCTTCAGCAGCAGCATCTTGACGACCTTGCGGCAGATCTTCGAGATTTCGCGCTCGAGCGAACGCACGCCGGCTTCACGGGTGTAATAGCGGATGATGTCGCGGATCGCGCCCTCTTCCACCTTGATCTCTTCTTCCTTCAGGCCGTTCGCGCGGATCTGCTTCGGCAGCAGGTAGCGCTGGGCGATGCTGGTCTTCTCGTCCTCGGTGTAACCCGACAGGCGGATCACTTCCATCCGGTCGAGCAGCGCCGGCGGGATGTTGAAGGAGTTCGAAGTCGCCACGAACATCACGTCCGACAAATCGAAGTCGACTTCGACGTAGTGGTCGCTGAAGGTGTGGTTCTGCGCCGGGTCCAGCACTTCCAGCAGGGCCGACGACGGGTCGCCGCGGAAGTCCGCACCCATTTTATCGATCTCGTCCAGCAGGAACAGCGGATTGCGCACGCCGACTTTCGACAGCGACTGCAGCACCTTGCCCGGCATCGAGCCGATGTAGGTACGGCGGTGGCCGCGGATCTCGGCTTCGTCACGCACGCCGCCCAGGGCCATGCGCACGTACTTGCGGCCGGTCGCGCGGGCGATCGATTCGCCCAGCGAGGTTTTACCGACGCCCGGAGGACCGACGAAGCACAGGATCGGCGCCTTCAGCTTCTCGACGCGCTGCTGCACCGCGAGATACTCGAGGATGCGTTCCTTGATCTTGTCCAGGCCATAGTGATCGGATTCGAGCACTTGGGCGGCCTTTTCCAGGTCGATCGTGACCTTGGATTTCTTTTTCCACGGCAAGCCGACCAGGGTGTCGATGTAGTTGCGCACCACGGTGGCTTCGGCCGACATCGGCGACATCATCTTGAGCTTCTTGATCTCGCCCATGGCCTTTTCGAGGGCTTCCTTCGGCATCTTGGCCGCGATCACCTTCTTCTCGAGTTCCTCGATGTCGGCGCCGTCTTCGCCTTCGCCCAGTTCCTTCTGGATGGCCTTGACCTGTTCGTTCAGGTAGTACTCGCGCTGCGATTTCTCCATCTGGCGCTTGACGCGGCCGCGGATGCGCTTTTCCACCTGCAGGATATCGAGTTCGCCTTCCAGCTGGCCGAGCAGGTGCTCCAGGCGCTTGGCGACGTTGAAGATCTCCAGGATGACCTGCTTCTGTTCAAGTTTCAATGGCAGGTGCGCGGCCACGGTGTCGGCCAGGCGGCCGGCGTCGTCGATGCCGGCCAGCGATGCCAGGATCTCGGGCGGGATTTTCTTGTTGAGTTTGACGTACTGGTCGAACTGCTGGACGATCGCACGGCGCATCGCTTCGACTTCCGAGTCGTCGCCGATTTCCGAATTGATCGGGGTCAGGTCGGCCACGAAATGGCTGGGGCCGTCGCTGATATGGTTGATGCGGGCACGCTGCGCGCCTTCGACCAGCACCTTCACGGTACCGTCGGGCAGCTTCAGCATTTGCAGGATATTGGCCACGCAGCCGATCTCGTAGATGTCTGCGGCCGAAGGTTCGTCCTTGGCAGCTGCCTTTTGGGCAGCGAGCATGATGCTCTTGCCCTGTTCCATCGCGGCTTCCAGGGCCTTGATCGATTTGGGGCGGCCGACGAACAGAGGTATCACCATATGAGGGAACACCACCACGTCGCGCAGGGGCAAGAGCGGCAGCGTTGTTTGCTCGGTAAATTTAGTAGTCGTCATGGCATACCTTATAGAAAGCGTGAAGAGGATGTTGGGAGTTCACCCTCGAATCACAAGACCGGCCGAAAAATAATTTTCTACAAGTAAAAAAAATCAACTTGGGTAGGAATATAGCCGATTCAACAAAAACGTGTTTTTAAATAAAAAAGCCACTACGCGACCGGGGGTCACGAGTGGCTTTTCGATTGAAGCCCCGCCTATGTCGAGATTGATTGTACCGTCTCGGACCGGCGCTTCAAGCAGTTTTGTGGTGTTTTCGCGCGGAAATCTTAATTTTCGTTGGAAACTTTTGGCGTTTCGCTATAGATCAGCAAAGGTTTCGCGCCATTCGTGATGGTGTTCTCGTCGATCACCACTTTCACCACATTTTGCTGGCTCGGCAGTTCGTACATGACGTCGAGCAGCGCGTGTTCCAGGATCGAGCGCAGGCCGCGCGCGCCGGTCTTGCGCGCCAGCGCCTTCTTGGCGATGGCATGCAGGGCCGCCGGACGGATCTCGAGTTCCGAACCTTCCATCTCGAGCAGCTTCGAATACTGCTTGATGAGGGCGTTCTTCGGCTCGATCAGGATCTGGATCAGCGCTTCCTCGGTCAGTTCGGACAGCGTGGCGACGACCGGCAGGCGACCGACCAGTTCCGGAATCAGGCCGAACTTGATCAGGTCTTCCGGCTCGGCGTCGAGCAGCACGTCGCTCGAGGAACGCTGGCTCTGGCTCTTGACGGTGGCGCCGAAGCCGATGCCGCTCTTTTCCGAACGGTCCTGGATCACCTTGGCCAAGCCGTCGAAGGCGCCGCCGCAGATGAACATGATGTTGGTCGTGTCGATCTGGACGAAGTCCTGGTTCGGATGCTTGCGCCCGCCCTGCGGCGGCACCGACGCCATGGTGCCTTCGATCAGCTTCAGCAGCGCCTGCTGGACGCCCTCGCCCGACACGTCGCGGGTGATCGAGGGGTTGTCCGACTTGCGCGAGATCTTGTCGATTTCGTCGATGTAGACGATGCCGCGCTGGGCTTTCTCGACTTCGTAATTGCAGCTCTGCAGCAGCTTCTGGATGATGTTCTCGACGTCCTCGCCGACGTAGCCGGCTTCGGTCAACGTGGTCGCGTCCGCGATCACGAACGGGACGTTGAGCATGCGCGCCAGGGTCTGGGCCAGCAGGGTCTTGCCGGAGCCGGTCGGGCCCACCAGCAGGATGTTGCTCTTGGCCAACTCGACTTCGTCTTTCTTGCCGAGATGCTTCAGGCGCTTGTAATGGTTGTAGACCGCCACCGACAGGATGCGCTTGGCCGTCTGCTGGCCGATCACGTACTGGTCGAGCAGCTCGCTGATCTCGTGCGGCGTCGGCAGGTCGGACTTGGCGCCCGCCACCGTTTCGACGTTCGAGGTCTCATCGCGGATGATGTCGTTGCACAGGTCGATGCACTCATCGCAGATGAAGACCGAAGGTCCCGCGATCAGCTTCTTGACCTCGTGCTGGCTCTTGCCGCAGAACGAGCAGTACAGGAGTTTTTCGCCGCTTGAGGATTTTTTGTCAGACATGGGGCAGGTTTCTGTTGAGTTGCTATGAATATAACGCTAATACGAGGACGCAACAAGTGCGCACAATGTCATGCTACCCGATTTAAAAATAAAACGCCCGATCGCTGTCGCGGCCGGGCGTTTTTGAGCAACATGCGTTGATGACTTATCCGCGGCTCGTCAGCACCCGGTCGATCAGGCCGTACTCAACGGATTCCTCGGCGGACATGAAGCGGTCGCGGTCGGTATCCTTGTGGATCTGCTCGATGGTCTGACCGGTGTTGTCGGCCATGATGCGGGCCAGGCGCTCGCGCAGGTACAGGATTTCCTTGGCCTGGATTTCGATATCCGACGCCATGCCCTGCGAACCGCCGGACGGCTGGTGGATCATGACGCGCGAGTTCGGCAGCGAGAAACGCTTGCCCTTGGCGCCCGCCGCCAGCAGGAAGGCGCCCATCGAGGCGGCCAGGCCGGTGCACAGCGTGGAGACGTCCGGCTTGATGAAGTTCATCGTGTCGAAGATCGCCAGGCCGGCCGATACCGAACCACCCGGCGAGTTGATGTACAGCGAGATGTCCTTGTCCGGATTTTCGCTTTCCAGGAACAGCAGCTGGGCCACGATCAGGTTGGCCATCTGGTCGTTGACAGGACCGACCAGGAAAATCACGCGCTCTTTCAGCAGGCGCGAGTAGATATCGTAGGCGCGCTCGCCTCGACCGCTCTGCTCGATCACCATCGGCACGAGGCCGAGGGCTTGGGTATCCAATGCGGGATTACGATTCATACCTGTCACTATCCTTTAAGAGGTTTGTTCACTCAGAAGACCCGCCGCGCAAGCGTCGGGTCTTCTGAGCCTCGTTAACTTTAAGGAAGATTATGCTTGTCCAGCAGCACTTCCCATCAGTTCGTCAAAGGCGATGTCTTTCGCAGTCACCTTTGCCTTGCCAAGCACATAGTTAACGACGTTTTCTTCCAATACAAGAGCTTCGACTTCGCTCAGGCGGCGACGATCGCTATAGTAGTACTTCAGGACTTCCTTCGGGTCTTCGTAGCTTTGCGCGAAGTCTTCGATCTGCGCCTTGACCTGCTCCTGGGTGGCTTGCAGGTTATTGTCCGACACCAGCTGCGACAGGATCAGGCCCAGGCGCACGCGGCGCTCGGCCTTGGTGGCGAACAGATCGGCCGGGAACGGCAGGCTCTTGACGTCCATGCCGCGCTGCGCCATGTCCTGGCGGGTCTGCTCGGCCAGGCGCTCGGAATCCTGGGCGATCATGACTTGCGGCACGTCCATCTCGGTGTGCTTGACCAGCGCGTCCATCACGGCTTCCTTGTTGCGGGCCTTGATGCGGGCGCCGACTTCACGCTCCAGGTTCAGCTTGATGTCTTCGCGCATCTTGTCGATGTTGCCTTCTTCGATGCCCAGCGACTTGGCGAACTCGGCGTCGACTTCCGGCAGGTGCGCCCACTCCAGGCCCTTCAGGGTGATGGTGAACTCGGCGGTCTTACCGGCCACGTCCTTGCCATGGTAGTCTTCCGGGAAGGCCAGCGGGAAGGTCTTGGACTCGCCCACTTTCAGGCCGACGGTCGCGGCTTCGAATTCCGGCAGCATGCGGCCTTCGCCCAGCACGAAGGCGTAGTCTTCAGCTTTGCCGCCCGGGAACTCGACGCCGTCGATGACGCCGGTGAAGTCCACGGTCACGCGGTCGCCGTTGGCGGCCACGGCTTCGCCGCCGTCACCATGCTCACCGGCTTCGCCCTTGGCGTGGAAGTGCACGCGCTGCTTGCGCAGGATGTCGATGGTCTTGTCGATTTCGGCGTCGGTGACGTCGGTCTTGACGGTCTCGACTTCGACGGCCGCCAGGTCCGGCAGGCTGACTTCCGGGTAGATTTCGAAAGTCGCGTCGAAGGCCAGCATGCCTTCCGGTGCGTCTTGCTTCGGTTCGATTTTCGGCATGCCGGCAACGCGCAGCTCGGCTTCGGTCGCGGCCTGGTTGAAGGCGGCGCCGACGCGGTCGTTCAGCACGTCGGATTCGATCTGGTAGCCGTACTGGGCCGCCACCATCTTGAGCGGCACCTTGCCCGGACGGAAGCCCGGGGCGCGAGCGGTCTTGGCCTGCTGCTTGAGGCGCTTTTCAACTTCCGTACGTACGTCGCTCAGCGGAAAAGAGAGCGTCAAGCGACGCTCGAGTTTACCCAGGTTTTCGACTGCAGTTGCCATTGTAAAAATCGTCCAAAAAAATAATTATTCGTGGTGCGAGGAGGGGGACTCGAACCCCCACACCATTGCTGGCGTCAGGACCTAAACCTGGTGCGTCTACCAATTTCGCCATCCTCGCGCAGGATTGCCATGTGCCACAAAAACAAAGGGCGCCCGACAGTGAACCGGCCGCCCTGCACTCCTCTGTGTTTAGGGGCTTACTACTTCAACCCGATATTTTACTGGATTTTCTGACAGCATTGGACGATTTTTAAATCGTCGCGTGCCGCCGGGTTACCGGTTTTTTATTGCAGGGATTTTTATTCGTTATATCAATTACTTAGGTAGGGTGGACGGCTATGCCGTCCACGCGTCGATTGTTATCGGCTTCGATTTCGTGCACGTAATTTTACTGAGATGCCTATCACCGCGTGGACGGGGAACCCGTCCACCCTACTACTACTTAGGCCGGTTTCTTTACCCGGAACCAGGCCGCATAAAGCGCCGGCAGGAACAGCAGCGTCAGCGCCGTCGCCACCAATAAACCGCCCATGATGGCCACCGCCATCGGTCCCCAGAACACCGAACGCGACAGCGGAATCATGGCCAGGGCCGCCGCGGCCGCTGTCAAGAGGATCGGCCGGCAGCGCCGCACCGCCGACTCGACGATCGCATCCCAGGCCGGCAGGCCGGCGGCGATGTCGGTCTCGATCTGGTCGACCAGGATCACCGAATTGCGGATGATCATGCCGAACAGCGCGATCACGCCCAGGTTGGCCACGAAGCCGAAGGGCCGTCCCAGCGCCAGCAACGCCATCGCCGCCCCCGCCACGCCCAGCGGACCCGTCAGGAATACCAACAGCGAGCGCGAGAAGCTGTGCAGCTGCAGCATCAGGAGCGTGAAGACCAGGAACAGCACCAGCGGTACGTTGGCCGTGATCGAGGCTTCCGCTTCCGAACTGTCGGCCGCCGCCCCCTCCAGCTTGATCGCATAACCGGCCGGCAGCGCCGCGCGCAGCCCGGCCAGCTTGTCGCCCACCTGGCTCGAGACCGTCGGCCCCTGGATGCCGTCGACCACGTCCGACTGGACCATGATCGCCCATTCCCTGCCCTCGCGGAACACCACGCCCGGCTCCCACACGAACTCGATGCGCGCGACCTGGGACAGCGTCACCGGCTTGCCGGAGGGCGTCGGGATATTGGTACCCGCCAGCACCGACATCGACGAGCGCTCCTCGACCGGCTGGCGCACCACGATGTCGATCAGGCGGTTCGACTCGCGGAACTGGCCGACCGTGGTCCCGGACAGCACGGTGGCCACGGTACGCCGCACGGTCTGCGAGGTGACGCCCAGCGCGCGCAGCTTGTCCTGGTCGAGGTCCAGGCGCAGCACCTTGACCGCTTCGTTCCAGTTGTCGTTGACGCCGACCGTGTTCGGATTGGCGCGCATGATGTCCTTGACCTGGTCAGCCGTGCGGCGCACGGTGGCGATGTCCGGACCCGTCACGCGGAACTGCACCGGGTAAGGTACCGGCGGCCCGTTCGGCAGCAGCTTCACGCGCCCGCGCACCTCCGGGAAGTCGACCTTGAACACGTCCTCGATCTTGCGCTTCAGGGTCTCGCGCCCGGCCAGGGTCTTGGGCAGCACGACGAACTGCGACACGTTCGAGGCCGGGAAGATCTGGTCCAGCGGCAGGTAGAAGCGTGGACTGCCGGTGCCGACGTAGCTGGTCACGCTCTCGAGCTCCGGCTGCTTGCGCACAAAGGCCTCGAACTTCTTCGCCAGCGCCTCGTTCTTCGCGAAGCTGCTGCCCTCGGGCAGCCACATCTCGACCATCAGCTCGGGGCGGCTGGAATCCGGGAAGAACTGCTTTTCGATGAACTTGAAGCCGAACACGCCCAGCGCGAACACGCCAAGCGACAGCGCGATCGTCGTCATGCGCCATTCCACGCACCAGTTCACCAGGCGCCGGAAGCGCGCGTAGGCCGGCGTGTCGTACACGTCGTGCTGAGGCCCGCCGGGCGCGTGCGGGGTCACGCGCAGCAGGATGAAGCCGATGTAGGGCGTGAAGGTCACCGCCACCACCCAGGACACCACCAGCGCGATCGCGTTCACCGAGAACATCGAGAAGGTGTACTCGCCGGCGGCGGACTTGGCCAGGCCGATCGGCAGGAAGCCGGCGGCCGTGATCAGGGTCCCGGTCAGCATCGGGAAGGCGGTCGAGGTGTAGGCGAAGGTGGCCGCCTCGAAGCGCGACATGCCCTCCTCCATCTTGCGCACCATCATCTCGACCGCGATGATGGCGTCGTCGACCAGCAGGCCCAATGCGATGATCAGCGCGCCCAGCGACACCTTGTGCAGCGAGATGTCGAAAATCCGCATGAACACGAAGGTAATCGCGAGCACCAGCGGGATGGTCAGCGCCACCACCAGGCCCGGACGCACGTCCAGGCGCAGCTTCGGCTTGCTGTGCAGGCCCAGGGCCACGAAGGACACCAGCAGCACGATCACCACCGCCTCGACCAGCGTGTGCATGAATTCGCCGACCGAGGCCGTCACCGCCGCCGGCTGGTTCGACACGCGCTCCAGCTCGATGCCTACCGGGAGCTGGGCACGCACCCGCGCCACCGCCGCCTCCAGGCCTTCGCCCAGCCGGATGATGTTGCCGCCCTTTTCCATCGACACGCCCAGGCCGATCACCTCCTTGCCGTTGAAGCGCATCTTGTCGTGCGGCGGGTCCTGGTAGGCGCGCTGGATGGTGGCGAAGTCGCCCAGGCGGAACGTGGTGCTGCCGGCGCGCAGGCTCAGGTCTTCCAGCTGGCCGACGTTCTGCAGCGCGCCGGTCACGCGCACCTGCAGGTTTTCGCCCGGCGTGACCAGCACGCCCGAGGCTTCGACCCCGTTCTGGGTGGCGATCTGGTTGATGATGGATTCCATCGGCACGCCCAGCTGGGCGAACTTCTGCTGCGAGAAGACGATGTTGACCCGCTCTTCCTGCACCCCGAACTGCTCGACCTTGGCCACCAGCGGCACCGCCAGCAATTGCTGGCGCACGAAGTCGGCGTAGTCGCGCATCTCGGCATAGGTGAAGCCGTCGCCGGACAGGGCGAAGATCGAGCCGTAGGTGTCGCCGAATTCATCGTTGAAGAACGGACCGGCCACGCCCGGCGGCAGGGTGGCGGCGATGTCGCCGATCTTCTTCCTCACCTGGTACCAGGTCGGCGGCACGTCCCTGGGCGCGGTCGATTCCTTCAGCTCGAGGATGATGGTGGTCTCGCCCGGCTTGGAGAAACTCGAGATCTTGTCGACCGAGGGCGTTTCCTGCAGCTTGCGCTCGAGCTTGTCGGTGACCTGCTGGGCCATCTGCACGGCGGTGGCGCCCGGCCAGTAGGCCGTCAGGACCATCGCCCGGAAGGTGAAGGGCGGGTCCTCGTCCTGGCCCAGCTGCTGGTAGCCCAGGATGCCGCCGATCAGCAGGGCCGCGATCAGGTAGCGCGTGAGCGGGATGTTTTCCAGCGCCCAGCGCGACAGGTTGAAACCCCTCATTGCGCGGCTCCCGCGGAAGCGGCGGCGTGCTTGCGTCCATGCTTGTCGCTACGCTTGGCGGAGGCCTTGTCGCCGCGCCTGGCGGCGTGCTTGGGTGCCTGCTTTGCGGCCTGCTTTGCGCTGCGTTTCTCCGCCGGTTTCCTGGGGCGCCTGGCGGCTTCCTTCCTGGCCGGCGTCCGCTCCGGCTTCTTGCCGGCCTTCGCGACAGGCTTGCCCGCATCGAGGGCGGCCTGCTGAGCGGCCGGGCGCTCGGACTGGCCGGCCACGGCTTTGGCGTCATCCTTCGCCGGCAAGGCAGCCGCGAGCGCCGCCGCGCCCAGCGCCGCACCGGCCGCCGTTGCGCCGGCCACTGGAACACCAACCGCCGGAGCAGCAGGCGCCGGGCCAGCTCCCGCCAGGCTGCCGGCCGCCGTGGCCGGTGCCGCCGGCCCGCCCGCCACCGGTCCGCCGGCCGCCGCAGCGCCAGCCGCGGCCGAACCACCCGACACGCCATCGGCCGCCGCAGCCGGCGCTCCGCCCGCATCGGCCCGCCCGGCCGCCTCCGCCTCGGCATCGCCCCGGCGTGCCACGTCGGCGGTCAGGATCTTGACCTTCTGGCCATTCTTGAGCAGGTTGACGCCGGCCGTCACGATCACCTGGCCCGGCCGCAGTTGGTCCCTGCCTTCGCCCCGCGCCAGCACGACCTCGTTGCCGGCCACGCCGCCGACCCGCACCGGCACCAGGCGCACCGCGCCGTTCTCCACCACCCAGACCGAGCTCACGCCCTTGTCCTGGACCAGCGCCGACAGCGGCACCTTCAGCTGCGACGCATCGCCGGCGCCGGCCCGGTGCACCAGCTGCACCACGGCGGTCATCCCCAGGCGCACGTCCTCGCGTGCCGGCACCGTCACCTTCACCATATAAGTCCGCGTGGCCGGATCGGCCATCGGCGAGACCTCCCGGATCGTGCCCGGGATGCTCTGGTTGGGGTCGGCCCACAGCCTGACCTTCACCTCGCTCACCTTGCGCAGCGCCTGGACCTGGTCTTCGGGCACGCCGATCACGACTTCCTTCTCGTCGGTGCGCGCGACCCGCACCACCGGGGTGCCGGCGGCCACCACCTGGCCGACCTCGGCGTCGATGGCGGTGACCACGCCGTCGGTGTCGGACACCAGGCTGGCGTAGCCGGTCTGGTTGGCCTGTTCGCTCAGCGCGGCGCGCGCCTGCTCCACGGTCGCCTGGCTGGAGCGGGCGCTGGCGATTTTCTGGTCGAGCACCGCCTGGGCCACGAAATTCTGGGCCCGCAGATCCTGGTAACGCTTGAGTTCCGCCTGGGCCAGCTCCAGGTTGGTCTGGGCCGCGCGCAGGCTGGCTTGCGCCTGGGCCTGGCCGAGGCGCAGGTCTTGCGGATCGAGCTGCATCAGGACCTGGCCGCGCTTGACGGTGCTGCCGATGTCGACCTTGCGCGCGCTGATCTTGCCGCCGACCCGAAAGCCGAGGCGCGATTCATAGCGCGGGCGCACGTCGCCGGAAAACTCGGCGCTGCTGCCGGCACTCGCCGCGGCCAGCGTCATCGTACGTACAGGGCGCACTTCCGCGGCCGGCGGCGCCGGTTTCGAGCAGGCGGCCAGCAGGGCCGCGGCAATGAAGGCCGCCAGCAGGCGGCGGGGCGCAGCAGAAACGGGTGAAACAAACGATGAAAAAAGCGGTGAAATCGGTGTGGCGAAGCGCTCGGCTGTCACGGTGTCGTCCTCTATGGTCCTGGCCCGTGGCCCAGGATGGTTCTTGATTTTTAGCCCAGCAATTATAATCGTGCAAATATCATCCAATCCACCCATGGCTGTCGACCACTACGAAAACTTCCCCGTCGCCTCGATCCTGCTGCCGCGCCGCCTGGTGCCGGCGGTCGAAGCGATCTATGCGTTCGCGCGCAGCGCCGACGACCTGGCCGACGAAGGCGACGCCGCGCCCGCGCAGCGCCTGGCCGCCCTCGCCGCCTATGAAGCGGCGCTGGACGGCATCGCCGCCGGCACCCCGCCCACCGAGCCGATGTTCACACGCCTGGCCGGCGTGGTCGCGCAGTATCGGCTCGACCTGCAGCCCATGCGCGACCTGCTGAGCGCCTTCAAGCAGGACGTGGTGACCGCGCGCTACGAAAACTACGCCGACCTGCTCGACTATTGCCGGCGCTCGGCCAATCCGGTCGGGCGCATGATGCTGGCCCTGTACGGCGTGGACGATGCGGCCAGCCTGCGCGCCTCGGACGCGGTCTGCTCGGCCCTCCAGCTCATCAACTTCTGGCAGGACGTCGCGATCGACATCGACAAGGGCCGCATCTACCTGCCGCTCGAAGACCTGAGGCGCTTCGGCGTGGAGGAAGCCGGCATCCGCGCGGCGCGCGTCGACCCGGCCTGGCGCGCCCTGATGCAGTTCGAAACGGCGCGCGCGCGGGCCTTGATGCTGGAAGGCGCACCGCTCGCGACCCGCCTGCCGGGGCGCATCGGCTGGGAATTGCGGATGGTCGTGCAGGGCGGCCTGCGCATCCTGGAAGGCATCGAACGCGCCAATTACGACGTGTTCCGCCGCCGCCCCAAACTGGGGCGCCCCGACTGGTTCGTGATCGGCTGGCGTGCCCTCAGGATGTAAATCCGTCACGCAGCCTGTTTCGAGCCACCCATCAGATATAGAATAGCGGACTTGGTCCGCGAATATGCATTTTTAATATGTCTCCCGACGAATACTGCCAACAAAAGACCGCGCAAAGCGGCTCCAGCTTCTATTACAGCTTCCTGTTCCTGCCGCCGGAGCGCCGGCGCGCGATCACGGCGCTGTACGCGTTCTGCCGGGAAGTCGACGATACCGTGGACGACACCGCCGACGGCTCGATCGCCCGCATCAAGCTGGCCTGGTGGCGCAGCGAGGTATCAAGCATGTACGCACCGGAGGGCAAGCCGACCCACCCGGTGATGCTGGCCCTGCAGCCGCACCTGGCCGCCTACGACCTGAAGGAAGCCCACCTGCTGGCGATCATCGACGGCATGGAGATGGACCTCGACCAGTCGCGCTACCTGGATTACCCGGGCCTGCGCAAGTACTGCTGGCACGTGGCCGGCGTGGTCGGCATCCTGTCGGCCAGCATCTTCGGCGTGACCGACCCGCAAACCTTGCAGTACGCGGAAAAGCTGGGCCTGGCCTTCCAGCTGACCAACATCATCCGCGACGTCGGCGAAGATGCGCGCAAGGGCCGCATCTACCTGCCGGTGAACGAGCTGCAGCAGTTCGGCGTCACCGCGGCCGACCTGCTGAACGCGCGCCACAGCGAGAAGTTCGAGGCGCTGATGAAGTTCCAGGCCGACCGCGCGCGCACCGTCTACGACGAAGCCTTCGCCCTGCTGCCGAAGGCGGACCGGCGCGCCCAGCGTCCCGGCCTGATGATGGCGGCGATCTACCGCACCCTGCTCGACGAAGTCGAGCGCGACGGTTTCCACGTGCTGAGCCAGCGCATCTCGCTGACGCCGCTGCGCAAGCTGTGGCTGGCGTGGAAGACCTATGTCCGCAATTAAGAAGGCGCCCGGCCGCGCCGTCGCCGTGGTCGGCGGCGGCTGGGCCGGCTGCGCCGCGGCAGTCGCCCTGGCCGATGCCGGCCATGCGGTGACCCTGTACGAAGCCGCGCGCACCCTGGGCGGGCGGGCACGCTCGGTCGAGGCCCACGGGCGCCAGCTCGACAACGGCCAGCACATCATGCTGGGCGCCTACGACGCCACCCTCAAACTGCTGCGCCGCGTCGGCATCGACCCGCGCCAGGCCCTGCTGCGCCTGCCCCTGCAGATGCGCTACCCGCCTGCGCAGGGCCTGATGGACTTCGTGGCGCCGCGCCTGCCGGCGCCGCTGCACATGCTGGCCGCCCTGCTCAAGGCCAGGGGCCTGGCGCGCGAGGACAAGATGGCGCTGGCCCGCTTCAGCACCAGCGCGCGCTGGATGGACTGGCAACTGAATGAGGACTGCAGCGTGGCCGAACTGCTCGAGCGCTTCGACCAGACCCCGCGCCTGATCCGCCAGATGTGGCGCCCGCTGTGCCTGGCCGCGCTGAACACCGCGCCGGAACAGGCCTCGGCCCGGGTGTTCCTGGCCGTGCTGCGCGACAGCCTGGGCGCGAAACGCGCCGCCTCCGACATGCTGCTGCCGCGCCTGCTGCTGGACGCCCTGTTCCCGGTCGCCGCCCGGCGCCACATCGAAGGGCATGCCGGCCGGGTCGTCACCGGCGCGCGCGTCGACGCACTGGCCCACGAGGACGGCCGCTGGCGCGTCACGACCGCGGGCGGCTGCGTCAAGTTCGATGGCGTGGTGCTGGCGGTCGCGCCCTGGCAGGCCGCCGGCCTGTTGCGGGCGCTGCCGGGCCTTGAGCCCCTGTGCGCCCGGCTCGACGGCTTCGCCTACGAGCCGATTTCCACGGTCTACCTGCAGTACGCCCCCGCCGTGCGCCTGCCGCTGCCCTTCTGCGCGCTGCTGGACGAACCTGGCCAGGGCGCCTGGGGCCAGTTCGTGTTCGACCGCGGCCAGCTCGACGCCGGACAGCAAGGCTTGCTGGCGGTGGTGATCAGCGGCGCTTCCGATGCGGCGGCGCTGCCGCGCGAGGCCCTGGCGGCCGCCGTCGCCGCCCAGCTGGCGGCCGCGTTCGGGAACGACGCCCTGATGCAACCCGCCTGGCACCAGGTCATCACCGAAAAGCGCGCCACCTTCGCCTGTACCCCGGGCCTGGAGCGGCCGGGCAACGCCACGCCGCTGCCGGGCCTGGCGCTGGCCGGCGACTACACCGCCTGCGACTACCCGGCGACGCTGGAGTCCGCCATACGCAGTGGCCTGGCGGCGGCCGCAGTGGCTACCGGCGTGGCTACCGGCGCGGCCGTCGGCGCACCTGCATGAGCCTGCGGCGGCACGCGCGGCTGTCGTGCCAGGACGCGGCCTGCGCCGCGAAAAGCGCAGCCTGTCGCACGGCCGTGGCGCGGCCTGGTCGTCTTGCGTAAGCTGTCAGCATCGAAACGAGCGTGAGCGGAATGACAAATGAACATGCGACTCGGGTTGCGCACCCTTGCCCTGCTGGCCTTCGTGGCCGCGGCCACCGCGATCCTGCTGCGCCCCGGCGTGATCGATCCGGCGCATGCGCGCAACCCGGCCTTGCATACCATGCTCGCCGTGACCCACAACTGAGCCACAACTGAGCCATACGATCTAGATGGGCAAACTGGAATACCTCGACGCGCTCAAGCGTGCCATGCTCGGCCTGCCGCCCGACGTCCAGGCCAAAACCCTCGCCTGGTACGAGCAGCGCTTCGTCGACGGCGAAGGCAGCGGCCGCGGCGAGGACGACGTGGCGCGCGAGCTCGACGACCCGAAGAAGGTCGCCATGACGCTGCGCGCCAGCAGCCACCTGAGCGCGCTGAACGCGTTTTCCGAAAAGAAGAACCCGGCCAACCTGCTGCGCCTGACGGTATCGGCGCTCGGGTTGGCCATCTTCAACCTGTTCATGATCGTGCCGGCGCTGGTCTACGCTTCGCTGCTGGCCTCGCTCTACCTGTGTGCGCTGGTCTTCTACCTGGCCGGCGTCGCCACCACGGCCAGCGGCCTGGCCGGCACCAACGAGCTGCTGCTCGACTGGCCGGCGCGCTTCGCCGACCTGGCGCAAGTCGATGGCGAGGAACGCCAGACCCGCATCGTGATCGGCGGCAGGGGCATCAACGTGATCCAGGAACGGCCGTCGGCGGCCCGGCGCGCCCTGAGCGAAGATCCGGAGGACGAGCGTCCGCGCGCCGACTCGCGCGTGCTGCGCGGCGCCGAGGCCGTGGCCGACAGCTCGCTGCGCATCACCACCGACATGGATGCCGAGTCGCGCGTGACCCAGACCCTGGTCGGCCTCGGCATGGTGCTGGGCGGGATCGTGCTGTTCCTGCTGTCGCTGGTGGTCTCGCGCTACACCTGGATCGGCCTGAAGCGCTACTTCCAGATGAACCGCTCCCTGCTCAAGGGAGGCTGAGATGCGCGCACTCCTGAAAACCGGCTTCGCCCTGCTGCTGCTCGCCTTTGTGCTGATCGGCGTGTCCTATAGCATGCTGCGCGCCCAGGACAGCAACGGCCCGTCCAGCCCCGGCAGCCGCCTGCTCGCCACCGACAAGCGCGAGATCGACGCCGGCGTCAACGCCATCGATTTGTCCGGCCCGGTCAACCTGGTGCTGCGCCAGGGCGCCACGCCCTCGCTCGAGGTGCGCGGCGAGCAGCGCCTGCTGGCCAACATCGACACCGAAGTCGACGGCAACACCCTGCACATCGGCCCGCGCGGCATCCTGCTGCGCCACCGCCAACCGATCGAAGTCAACCTGACCCTGCCCAGCCTGGCCTCGCTGAACGTGAACGGCAGCGGCGAGCACACGGTGAGCGGCTTCGCCGGGGAGCGCCTGGAACTGGTGCTGAGCGGCGCCGGCTCGATGCGCTTCAACGGCCGCTACCGCGACATCGACGCCGTGGTGCGCGGCAGCGCCAACCTCGAAGTCAACGGCGGCAACAGCGAACGGGTGAACGCCGCCTCGATCGGCGCCAGCACCCTGACCCTGGTCGGCGCCAGCCTCGAACTGCATGCGGAATCCCAGGGCTCGGGCGAACTCGATGCGCGCCACCTGCGCGCCGACGACGTCCACCTCGAGCACACCGGTTCGGGCACCAGCGCCATCTATGCGCGCCGGAACGCCACCGTCGAGCTGTCGGGCAGCGGCGAGGTGACGGTGTATGGCAACCCGGACAACCGCAACGTGACGCGTCACGGCAGCGGGAGTGTCAGTTACCGGGATTGAGCGGCGAGGTAGTCCAGCGCGCCCTGGCCGGCGGCGCGTCCGCCGGCAAAACAGGCGGTCAGCAAATAGCCGCCGGTCGGCGCTTCCCAGTCGACCATCTCGCCGGCCACGAACACGCCCGGCAATGCGCGCAGCATGCCGGACGGCCCGTCCAGCGCCTCGAAGCACACCCCGCCGCCGCTGCTGATCGCTTCGTCGATCGGGCGCGGGCGCAGCAGCGTCAAGGGCAGCGCCTTGAGCGCCCCCGCCAGCCGCACCGGGTCCGCGTATTCCATCTTCGACAGGCACTCGTGCAGCAGGCCGGACTTCACGCCCTTGATCCCCAGGCGGCTCTGCAGATGGCTGGACATCGAACGCGTGCCGCGCGGATGCGTCACCTCGGCCAGCACCCGCTCGGGCGCATGGTCGGGCAGCAGGTCGATCCACACCGTGGCCTGGCCGCGCGCCGTGATCTGGTCGCGGATCGGCGCCGACAGCGCGTAGACCAGGCCGCCCTCGATGCCGGTGGCGGTCACCACGAACTGGCCCTTGCGCCACCCCGGCTTACCGTCCGGGCCGGCCACGCCCAGCGCCACCGTGGTCAGCGGCGCGCCCGCGTGGCGGCTGGCGAAGTGTTCGGTCCAGCCGGCGTCGAAGCCGCAATTCATCGGCACCAGCGGCGCCACCGGCACGTCTTTCTGCGCCAGCAGCGGCACCCAGGCGCCATCCGACCCGAGCCGCGCCCAGCTGGCGCCGCCCAGTGCCAGCACGGTGGCATCGGCGCGCTCGCGCTGTTCGCCCTCCGGCGTCATGAAGAGCAGTTCGTCGCCCTGCCAGCCGATCCAGCGGTGGCGCATGTGGAAGCGCACGCCGGATTCGCGCAGGCGGTGCAGCCAGGCGCGCAGCAGCGGCGCCGCTTTCATCTCCGTGGGGAACACGCGCCCGCTGCTGCCCACGAAGGTGTCGATGCCGAGGCCGTGGATCCATTCGCGCACCTGGCCGGGCGTGAAGCCGTCGAGCCAGCGCGCCACCTCACCGCTGCGCGCGCCGTAGCGAGCGACAAAGGCATCCATGGCTTCCGAATGGGTGATGTTCATGCCGCCCTTGCCGGCCAGGAGGAACTTGCGCCCGACGGACGGCATGGCGTCGTACAAATCGACGCCAGCGCCGCCCGCGGCCAGGACTTCTGCGGCCATCAGGCCGGCGGGGCCGCCGCCGACGACGATGGCGCGGCGGGAGGATGAAGAGGAATCGGACATGGCACTGGCGGAAAACGAAAGAGCCGCATTGTAGTCGAAGCGCGGCCGGAAAATAATATGTAAAGGAAGCTTTACATCGGCATCGGCCGCGTCTAGGATGTAAAGCATACTTTACATCGAGGAGACGGAACATGTACGAAAAACAGGTGGCACGCGCCTATTTCGCCGAGCTGTGGATCGCGATCGCGGTCTATGTGGTGCTGCTGCTCGGCTCGATCACCTTCGCCCGGCCGATGGCGGACGGCCCACTGCGCACCGCGCTGCTGATGCTGCCGATGCTGGGTTTCGCACTGATGATCCGCGCCATCGTGCGCCACGTGGCGCGCATCGACGAATACCAGCGCCTGCGCATGCTGGAATCGCTGGGCATCGCGTTCGCCATCACGGGTGCGGTGAGCTTCAGCTACGGCTTCCTCGAGACCGCCGGCTTTCCCAAGCTGTCGATGTTCACGGTCTGGATGGTGATGGGCGTGAGCTGGGGCGCGGTCAACCTCGTGCGCAAGTGGATGGAACGATGAAGAACCTGATCCGCGAATTGCGCGCCGCCCAGGGCTGGAGCCAGGCCCACCTGGCCGAGCTGTTGAGCGTGTCGCGCCAGACCGTGATCGCCATCGAGACCGGCAAGTACGACCCGAGCCTGCCGCTGGCGTTCGCGATCTCGAAATTGTTCCAGCAACCGATCGAAGCGATTTTCCTACCTGACCAGGAGTGACCATGAAATTCTGCAAAAACCTGTCCGCTCGCCGTCCCGTGTTACTCGCCTTTGCCATCCTGCTGGCGCTCGGCGCCTTCCAGCCCGGCAAAGCGGCGCAGGCGCCCGAAGCGCCGAACCGCTTCGCCGCCGCCCTCGCCCCGGCCGAACGCTTCGAGGTGAATGGCGTGCTGGTCGAACGCCACGGCACGGCGGCCGGGCGCCCGCTGATCCTGATCCCGGGCCTGGCCAGCGGCAGCTGGGCGTGGCAGGGCACGGTGCGCGCTTTTGCGGCGACCCATCCGGTGTACGTGCTGACCCTGCCCGGCTTCGACGGCCGCCCGGCCGCGCCTTCGCAACCCTTTGCCGCGGCGCGCGGCGCGGTCGAACAGCTGATCGCCACGCGCCGTCTCGACAAGCCGGTCATCGTCGGCCACAGCCTGGGCGGCATCCTCGGTTTCGCAGTGGCCGAGGACCAGCCGGCGCTGCTGGGCGGCGTGGTCAGCATCGACGGCCTGCCGGTCATGCCCGGCACCGAAATGATGGCGCCAGGCCAGCGCGCGCAGTTTGCCGAGTCGATGCGCGCCCGCGTCGCGACCGCCGCGCCGACGGCCTTTGCAAGCCAGCAGCAGGTCTACATGCGCACGGTCGGCGTGCTCGACATGGGCCAGGCCGACGAACTGGCGAAGCTGTCCGCGCGCAGCGATCCGGCCTCGGTCGGCCAGTACGTGGCGGACGTGCTGAACGAAGACCTGCGCCCCGGCCTCGAGCGCATCCAGGCGCCGGTGCTCCTGATCGTGCCTTTCCATGACCTCGACGACGCCCAGCGCGGCATCACCGAGGATGCCAAGACCGGCTATTACCGCGCGCTGGCCGAGGGCGTGCCGCGCCTGCGGGTGGCACCGGTGGCGCCGGCGCGCCACTTCGTGATGATCGACCAGCCGCAAATGGTCGAGGGCCTGATCCGCGACTTCCTGAAGGCCTTGTAATCCAGGCGGCCTCGGCCGGAATCGACGCCGCGGCGCAGCATGGCCGCGGCGTTTGTCATTGCCGTGCTTGCATCAGAAGCATGCGCGGCGCATGCTCATTCACCTTGCATGGACGCCGGTTTCACGCGCCATGGATTATGTTGCGCTGCGTCGTTATCCACTCAATTATTGTCTTGACATAAAAATAGCCAAGCCTATTCTTATGCCTTCAACACGGCACAGCAATGCGAACGATGCACGCTCCAGGCGGCACTCGGCGGCGTACACGATTCATCCGGTAGTCAGCAAGACCATCTTGGAGGATGTATATGTCGGTAATGACTCGCAGGACACTGCTGGGCGCGATCGCGACCAGTCCGCTCTGGCTTCAAGCTGCATGGGCCCAGCCCACGAACCTCAAGATTTCTCACCAGTTTCCCGGCGGTAACGTGGCCGAGGGCGACTTCCGCGACCGCCTGTGCCGCATGTTCGCCGCCCAGGCCGAACGCGCGACCCGCGGCAAGCTGAAATTCTCGATCTATCCGGCTTCCAGCCTGATGAAGAGCGAAGCCCAGATCCCGGCCCTGACCCGCGGCCAGCTCGATTTGTCGCTGGTGCCGCTGTCGTACGCCGGCGCCGACCTGCCTGAAGTGAACATCGGCCTGTTGCCGGGCCTGGTCACCTCCTATGAACAAGGCTACGCCTGGAAGGACGCCGAGGTCGGCCGCGAATTCAGCCGCGTGCTGGCCGACAAGGGCCTGGTGATCCTGAGCTGGATCTGGCAGGCCGGCGGCGTCGCCTCGCGCGGCAAGCCGATCATCGACCCGGAAGATGCCGCCGGCATGAAGGTGCGCGGCGGCTCCGATGCGATGGACATGATCCTCAAGGAAGCCGGTGCCAGCGTCGTCAGCCTGCCCTCCAACGAAATCCGCGATGCCATGCGCAAGGGCATGCTGGACGCGGCGATGACCTCGTCCTCGTCGCTGATCTCGTTCCGCCTCGACGAAGTCTCGAAATCCGTGACCACCGCGCGCGGCGGCGCCTACTGGTTCATGCTGGAGCCGCTCTTGATCTCGCGCACGGCGTGGGACCGGCTGGGCCGCGACCAGCAGGCCACGCTCATGAAGATCGGCGCCGACCTCGAAGCTTTCGCGCGCAAGTCGGCGCAGACCGACGATGCCGCGGTGGCGGCCCTGTTCACCGGCAATGGCGGACGCACGGTGGACCTGAACGGCGCCTCGCTGCGCAAGTGGCAGGACATCGCGCGCAATACGGC
>Ga0265780_10001566_pt1 | contig 31910 bp, 35 predicted proteins | sample P1T30metagenome_FD_192432 | JGI IMG/M metagenome (GOLD analysis project Ga0265780, IMG submission 192432) | Plant litter microbial communities from East Loma Ridge, Irvine, California - P1 T30 | ecosystem: Environmental > Terrestrial > Plant litter > Unclassified | place: USA: California... | reverse complement strand
TTGCAGGCGCTGGCCGGCGGCAGCACGCTGCTGCTCGATCCGCGCCGCGTCACCGCCGGCATGCGTGCCGCCGTGCCGCAAGGCGTGCGCGTCGTCGAGGCGATCAACCCGAGCACGTTTGCCAAGTCGCGCAAGAGCGAAGCGGAAGCTGCCCACGTGCGCGCCGCGATGGAACAGGATGGCGCCGCGCTGTGCGCGTTTTATGCCGCGCTCGAAGCCACGCTGGCCGACCCGCAGCGCGCGCCGCTGAACGAAGTCGACATCGACCGCCGCATCACCGCGGCGCGCGCGCGCCGGCCAGGTTTTGTCAGCGCCAGCTTCAGCACCATCGCCGGTTTCAACGCCAACGGCGCGATCATGCACTACCGCGCGGCGGAGCCAGGATGCGCTACCATTGCCGGCGACGGCCTGCTGCTGATCGATTCCGGCGGCCAGTACCTGGGCGGTACCACGGACATCACCCGCGTGGTCCCGGTCGGCACGCCGTCCGTTGACCAGAAGCGCGACTGTACGCTGGTGCTCAAGGGACTGATCGCCCTGTCCGGCACGCGCTTCCCGCGCGGCACCCGTTCGCCGCTGCTGGACGCCATCGCGCGCGCGCCGATCTGGGCCGGCGGCGTCGATTACGGCCATGGCACCGGCCACGGCGTCGGCTACTTTTTGAATGTCCATGAAGGCCCGCAGTCGATCTCGCCGACCACCATGCCGGAACCGCATACGGCCATGGAGCCGGGCATGATCACCTCGATCGAGCCGGGTATTTATAAACCGGGCCGCTACGGCATCCGCATCGAAAACCTCGTCTACAACCGCGTTGCCGAGGTGACGGAGTTCGGCGAGTTCCTTCAGTTCGAAACGCTGACCTTGTGCCCGATCGACGCGCGCGTGCTCGACCGATCGCTGCTGACCGCGGCCGATATCGCCTGGCTCAACGACTACCACGCCACCGTGCGTGCGCGCCTGTCCCCATTGGTGGAAGGGGCCGCGCGCGACTGGCTCCTGCTGCGTACGGAGGCAATCTGATGGCCAGTGCCCGTTCCACCCGCGCCAGTTCCGCGGTCGACCGTTTGAAGCGCCGCACCGGCAACGCCGGCTGGTCGATGTCGATCACCGGTGAAGGCTATTTTTTCATCAGCGAAAAGCCGGGCGAGCCGCCGTTGACGACGCCGCTCGAACTCGATGATTTCGTTGCCTTCGTCAACAAGCTCGGGCCGCAGGAAGTGCGGCGCATGACCAAGAGCGACATCGCATTCGAAAAACAGCTGGTCAAGAAGAAACCCGGGCAATAAGCGCAGATGCCTTCCTACGCGCTCCTGTCCGGCTACTGGTCGCAGACTGAAATTGCCACCAATGGCCTGATTTTGCTGAACCTGCTTGGCGCGCTGCTGCTCGGCCTGGCGGTCGGTTACGAGCGCTCCTATCACGGCCGCGCGGCCGGCATGCGCACCTACGGCCTGGTGTGCATGGCCTCGGCCGCGCTGACCATCGTGGCCGGCTATCCGGGCTTCTGGTACGGCGGCCATGGCGGCACCATGGCCTCGGTCGATCCCACCCGCGTGATCCAGGGCGTGGTCACCGGCATCGGCTTTCTCGGCGCCGGCGTCATCATGCGCGAAGGTTTCAATATTTCGGGCCTGACGACGGCCGCGTCGATCTGGACGTCGTCGGTGATCGGCATCCTGGTGGGCGTCGGCTTTTATCTGTCGGCCATCGGCCTGGCGTTCTTTTCGTCGATGATCATGATTTATCTGAGCCGCATCGAGGCTTTCCTGCCGTCGCGCCACGCCATTGCAATCACGCTGCGCTTCAAGCCGGGCTTTCATCCGCGCGAAGAAACGCTGCGCCGCCTGGCAATCGAGCGCGGCTACCAGATCGCCGGCGGCACCCTCACCATCGGCTCCACCAACGGCTACCAGGAATGGCGTTTCGTCGCGCTGGCGCTGTCCAAGCGCAGCGGCGCGTCGCTGGCCGCGATGGCCGACGAGCTGTCGGTCTTCGAGGGCATGGAAAGCTACCAGCTGTCGCACGCCCGCAATTAATCAACATTGAAAGAAGCAATGCAGCCTGCCGACGTCCTCGATTTCTGGTTCAATCAACCGCCCGCCAACTGGTTCCGCAAAAACGCCGCTTTCGATGCCGAGATCCGCACCCGCTTCGGGGCCACCATCGACGTGGCCCTGGGTGGCGGCCTGCGCGCCTGGGATGACGAGGGCGCGGCCGGCACGCTGGCGCGCATCCTCGTGCTCGACCAGTTTACGCGCAACGCCTTTCGCGGCACGCCGGCTTCGTTTGCCGGCGACGCGCTGGCGCTGGCTGCCGCGCAGCGCCTGGCCGACAGCGGCGCCGACCAGCAGCTGACGCCGCCGCAGCGCTCTTTTGCCTACATGCCTTTCGAGCATGCCGAAGACCCGGCCATGCAATCGCGCGCCATCGCCCTGTTCAGCGCATTGGCGGAGCACAATGACGGCTTCGCGGACACGCTCGATTTCGCGCGTCGCCATGCCAGCGTGATCCAGCGCTTCGGCCGCTTCCCGCACCGGAACGCCATCCTGGGACGCACGTCGACGCCGGAAGAAGCCGCCTTCCTGCGCGAGCCGGGTTCCGGATTCTGACGATGGCGCCCACCCTGAACATCGTCGGCGCCGGCCACGTCGGGCGCGTGCTCGGGCGCCTGTTCGCAGCGAGCGGCAGCTATGACGTTCAGGACGTGCTGACGCGTTCGCACGCCAGCGCGCTCGACGCCACGGCGTTCATCGGCGCTGGCAGCGCGGTGCAGGACGGTAGCGCGATGCGCCGTGCGGACGCCTGGATGCTGGCAGTCGGCGACGACCAGATCGCGCCTGTTTGCGCCAGCCTGGCTGCCACCGGCTTGCTGCAGGGCGCGCTGGTCTTTCACTGCAGCGGCGCCAAATCGTCGGCAGAGCTGAACCCGGCATCCGCTGCCGGGGCGCAGGTTGCCAGCGTGCATCCGGTGCGCAGCTTTGCCGACCCGGCGCTGGTCGCGCGGGATTTCAGCGGTACCTTCTGCGGCGTCGAAGGCGACGCCGCCGCGCTGGACCAGCTGGCGCCGGTCCTGCACGCCATCGGTGCGCGCATGGTCGTCATCGATGCTGCCGCCAAGACCGTGTATCACGCAGCGGCGGTGTTCGCGTCGAACTACCTGGTGACCATCGTGGACGCGGCGCTGCGCGCTTACCAGGCCGCCGGCATTCCAGCGGATGTGGCGCGCGAGCTGGCGCGGCCACTCGCCACCGAAACGCTGGCCAATGTGTTTCGCCTCGGTCCGGAAGCGGCGCTGAGCGGGCCGATCGCACGCGGCGATGTGCAGACGGTCGCCCGCCAGCAGCAGGCCATCGATGGCTGGGACGGGCCCACCGGCGTGCTGTATGCTGCGCTCGTCGAGGCCACCACCGCGCTGGCACGGCGCAAACACGCCGGCCCGGCCTGACTTTTTCATATGGAGTTGCCATGTATTTGACCGCCTGGGCCACGCTGGCCGTTCTCGCCGTATATGCCTGGACCATGTTCAATGCCGGCCGCGCGCGCATGACCTACAAGATCAGCGCCCCCTCGATGGATGGCCCGGCAGGGTTCCAGGCCGCCCAGCGCGTACAAGCCAATACCCTCGAGCAGCTGCCGCTGGTGCTGGCGCCGCTGTGGCTGTGCGCGGTGTTCCTGGGCGACCGCTGGGCCGCGGCCGGTGGCTTGTTGTGGTGCGCCGGCCGCATCCTGTACGCGCTCGGCTATTACCGCGATCCCGCAAAACGGGAAGCGGGCTTTATTGTGGGCATGATTGCCTGCGCCTTGCTAATCGCCGGCACTGTCGCAGGATTGCTGTTTCGATAAGTGACAATTGCGTGAGAGTGTTGCATGTAAGAACGAAATTCGATGCCGAGGATCGACAAACCACGGGTTTCCCCCTAAGCTTGACCAACTAAAAAATGCATTCCTTGGGGGATATGATGTTGTTCCTGAAATCGACCAGCGTCAGCAAGGCGCCGGGCATCTACGAAGTGGATATTGCTGCCAAGCCGCCCGGCAAAACGTTTGGCGTCTACATTGCCACCAATCCGGACCAGTCGCCCAACGCCTTGCTTGGCGCACTCGGCTTGCTGGGGTTTGAGCAAGTGCACCAGAAGGGCTACAAGCATCGCGACGGCGGCAAGGTGCTCGACGTGCATTACGAGAAAAAAGGCACCGACCTGTTCGACGGCTGGACCAGCGCCGAATCGACCGCGAACCTGGCCGCCATCGCCAGCCTGTTCAGCCAGCATGGCATCGAGATCACGCCGCGCGTGATGAGCCTGTCCGAAGCCTACGCCTGATTCCCCCGCAGGTTCTCGCGTCAAGCCAGCGCGTTTGCTAAGCTCCGCGCATGGACCTGTTTTCTTCCCCTTCCGAACTGACGCCGATTCCCATTGTCGACGGTGAATTGACCATGCTGCCGCAGCTGGCGCTGCCGGCCGGCAACGCCGAGGTCATGGCGCAGCTGATTGCCGAGACGCCATGGCGCTCCGAAACGGTCACCGTCTACGGCAAGCAGCATTTGCAGCCCCGCCTGACTGCCGCTTACGGCGACACGCCGTATACCTATTCCGGCCTGACCATTGCACCCTTGCCGTGGACGCCCTTGTTGTTGTCCATGAAAGCAGCGGTCGAACGTGCCAGCGGTTACACCTTCAACAGCGTGTTGATCAATTATTATCGCGACGAGCGCGACAGCATGGGCATGCACAGCGACGACGAACCCGCCCTGGGCCGCAATCCGGTGGTCGCGTCGGTCAGCCTTGGCGCTACCCGGACCTTCATCCTGCGCCACAAGGCCAGCAGGCAGTCCGTCAGGCTCGATCTCACCGACGGCTGCCTGCTGGTGATGGCTGGCGCCCTGCAGCATCACTGGCAACATGGCATCAATAAATTGAACAAAACCACTGGTGCGCGCGTCAATCTGACTTTCCGGTCAATTAATTTACATAGAGGAAATGCTTTTAAAAAATAACTGGCTTTTGGGTCAGTTACGTTACATCCGCTTACAGTTCTTACGAAATTGGCACCGTTTGCAGATTTGTCGTTTGCTATCTTGATCTCGACGCGATTCAGTGTGAACCGCGCAACAGATGAACGACAAAGGATGTTGATATGAAAAAGCTCATTTTTGCAGTGATCGCTGGTGTGGCCGTCATGGGCGCAGCCCAAGCGCAGGAAACCTACCCAAAGACCTACGTCGGCGTGGGCGTCGCGTCGGTGGACCATGACTTTTCGGTCGCCGGTGCCAGCAACGTCGATACCGACGGCTGGAAGGCGTCCGGCAAGCTGTTCGCCGGTTACGAGATCAACCAGAACTGGGGTGGTGAAATTGGCTACACCGATTTCCGCAGCGCAAACGCCAGCTACACCCTGAACGGCGTGAATGGCCGTGCGGATACCGATGGCCATTCGTTCTACCTGGCCGCCAAGGGATCGGTACCGATCAATGAACAGTTCTCTGCCTACGGCAAACTGGGCGCGGCCTACAACAAGGCCAGCCTGTCCACCACCACCGCCGGCCTGAACTACGACGACAGCCGCACCACCGCGTACGGCGCGCTGGGCCTGCAGTACAAGCTGAACCAGAACGTATCGTTCATCGCCGAATACGAGCGTTATGGCGACAAGCGCGACTTCGGCGCGAAGCCTGACGTCGTCACCGTCGGCGCACGCTACAGCTTCTAATCAGCTGCCCGGGCAAGTCCCGGGCACGCGGCGGCATCACCAGGGCCCGGTCGGCAACAGCGACCGGGCCTTTGCCGTCTGGGGGACGGTATTTGGCGCCTTCCATTACCGTCGCAACGCCGTGACGATTTGTTATAGTTGAACGACTGAACACGATCACGGAGGGTGTCATGCAAGGTGCGGGTGGAACGCGTGGGGGCAGCGGCCAGTTTTTTCTGGGCCTGGTCATGATGTGCAGCGGCTTTTACATGCTGCTCAGCAGCGTCATTGTCAGCTCGACCTTCGGGTTGAGCTCGCGCCTGTTCGGCATCGGCGGCTTTGGCATTACCGGCGGCATCATACTGGTGCCGCTGGTGCTCGGCATCGGCATGATTTTCTATAACGCCCGCAACTACCTGGGCTGGCTGGTGGCCATTGCGTCGTTTTTTGCCATGGTGTTCGGCGTGATTTCGTCGGTCAGCCTGGACTTGCGCACCATGTCGGCATTTCACCTGATCACGATCCTGGTGCTGGCTTTCGGTGGACTGGGCTTGTTCCTCGGTTCACTGCGCAGTGCGGCCGCGCCACAGCAGGCGCAGCCTTAATGGATGCCGGCCTCGGCCTGCGTGCGCAGGCGCGCGCGCCAGGCGCCCAGTGCCGACAGGGCCGAATGAAATTCGCGCTCGATCAGGTCGGCTTCGACGGCGGTCACGACGCCGTCGCGCAGCGCGTCCGACACGGCTTCGGCCACCGCGCCCACTTCGCTCATCACGCGGCAGACGGTTTGCGACAGGTCGTCCTGTTGCGCCTGCTCGGGCTGCGGCACGACAAACGCCGCCATGCCGTGGCGCACCAGCAAGGCGTGCAGCGGCAAGTGCGCGTCGGGCAGGCCGGCCTTGTGGCAGCACTCCACGATGCGCGATACTTCTTCGAACGAGGGATAGTGCGAAAAAATCGTCGGCGCCAGTTTATTGCGCAGGACGTTCGGTGAAATATCCAGTTCCTTTGCCAGTGCATCGACGCCGCCGGGAAACTTGCGCGCGACCGTGTAGAGCGCATCGTGCTGGTTCATGTCGAGATAACGTCGGGTCATGGTATTCCTCTGATTTTTTTACCGGTGCGTGACAAACTGTCCATTGCTATCCTGATTCTAATGCGATTCTAACCATAAGCGGCGACCCTGACCATGAAGTCCTTGAAGCACGCCCTCCACGCGCTACTGGTGCTCTCCCTGCTGAGCATGAGCCCCGTCTCGCACGCCGATCCGCGCCCGGCCAAGTCGACCCATTCCTTCAAGGGCGGGTTTTCATCGCAGCGATCGTCGAGTCCGCCGCCACGTGCGCCGAAGCAGGATGCAAGCTCCTCATCGCGTGGCGGCTTCGGATCGTTCGGCAGCGCACCGGCGCGCAGTGGGCAAAAAAGCGATTCGGCGCTGTCGCAGCGGCTCGACAGGAATGCATCGGAAGCAAATGCCCTGCGCACGCTCGATGCGCGGAAGCAGGCGCAGGAACAGGCGGCGCGCGATACGCGGCCAGTGCCCGGTTACGAGAACCGGCAGAACAATAACCAGTACAACGCGCCAATGCCGATGCCCGCACCGGCGCCGGCGCAGGGTTCCGGCAGCGGCCTCGGTGGCGTCGTGACCGGACTGGTGCTGGGGCAGATCGCCAATGGATCGCATGCGAGGAGCAACAATGGCTATCCGGCCCAGGTGAACGGCACGGGCAACGTGGGCACCAGCAGCGCCACGGTGAACCAGGCGCCGCAGCGCTCGTTCTTTGGCGGCGTCATGCGCATGTTCATGTGGCTGGTCGTGCTGTCGGCAATTGGCTGGCTGGCCTATTTCCTGGTCCAGCGCAAGCGCCGTAAAACCGCAGAAAACAAGCCGAACTACACTTTCGAGGGAAACTAAATGGGCTGGAAAGACGTATTCAGTTACACCAGGGCGCTGGCGGGCAACCAGGGAATCGGCGCCACGGCACGCGCCGACGACCACCTGCCGCTGGGTGCGCGCATCGGCAGCCTGGTGCAGATGCAGGTGTCGCCGATCATCCGCGCCCAGTCGGGCGGATCGCTGATCGCCATGCCGGACGCCGGGGACACGCGCATTCTCGCGGTGTCGCAGATCAAGCTGCAGCCATCCACCGCGCTGTTTCGCCTGTATCTCGTCACCGGCGACAGCAAGGCCGACGAGAAGTTCCTGCAAGTGTTCAGCAATGACGACGGCAGCGTCGCGGAAATTTTGTATTGCACGCAACTGGCCCGCGTGATCCCGGAAACCGCGGACGACCAGGATGCCTACACCGGCGTGGCCGGCTACGGCCTGGGCGACGCCAGCTACACGCTGTGGCGCGATCAACTGGCCGATACGCTCAGCGAAGCGGTGCTGGCCAATGCATTTGGCGCCGACGACCATATCGCTTTCGCCCGCGATGCCGGCGGATCCGATGCTGCCTTTGTCCAGCCTTTCACGGGCAAGGAAATCCGCATCGACGACGCCCAGGGCATCAAGGGCTTGAAGCAGCAGCTGTATTTCATGCCCTATGTGCGGGAGCTGGCGGGAGGCGGGCGCGAATATTTATTGATTACCACCGAGATCATCGACAGCGTCGATGGCGACACGTCCAAGCGTGGCATCCATGTCGACTTTGTCATCGGCATCCCGATCGAGCAGGAACGGATCACCGTGCAGTAAATAAGTGCAGGCTGGTTTCAAACGGGTTCACATTAATTTCAAAACGAAAGGAACACACAATGAGCAACGCAAGTGGATGGGGACTGACCGCACGACTGGTGTCGAAGCATTTCGGCGTATTGGGCAACAAGATTTCGGAAGCCATCGCCAACTTCGATCCTGAAACCGCCACCGAAGCCGACCGCGACCGCCTGGCCGAAACCCTGCGTGAAACCGCGCAACTGCTGGCCTCGGGCCGCGCCGCGTTCGACAAGGAGCACAACGATGTGGTCTCGCTGCAGAACCTGATCGCCAACGACGAACGCGCCACCGAAACCCTGGCCGCGCGCCTGGCTGCCGGCACGATTGCCGAAGCGACCGTGACGATGTTCTGCGACGAACTCGAAGCCAACAAGGCGCGCCTGCCGCAGGAAGTGCAGGAAGAGGCGGACGCCAAGGCTTATATGGAAGAGCTGCAGAAGATCGTCGATGCGCTCAGCAAGCAGCTGTCCGAGTTCGATGCCCAGGCGAAAAAGGCGATGCAGGCGCTGGCCAGCGCCAAGGCGCAGAAGGAATTGCAGGAGCTGCGCATGGAACGCCAGAGCCAGCTGGCGGGTTTGTCCGGCATGCAGGGCAATTCGACCGCCCTGAGCGCATTGACGCGCCGCGCGCAGTCGGTGTCGAATGAAGCCGCCGGCATGCGCATCGTGGCCGACATCGGGCAAAAGCCGCTGGACCAGCAGGCCGAAATCGACGCGATCCGCAAATCGGTGAGCCAGCCGCAGAGCGGGAATGAAAGTGCGCTGGATCGTTTGAAGCGCTTGTCGGGCAAGCCGACGCCACCGGCGCTGCCGCAGTAAGGTAATAGCCACCTTCATCAAAACCGTCATGCTCGCCATTGGCGAGCATGACTCCCGGCGCAAGCCGGGGTGACCGTGGTGTGTCGGCGATGAGCGTGCGTGGACGCTGCAGCGATAAAAAAGAGGAGCCGCGGCTCCTCTTCTTTTTAACCTCTACACCGTCAACGGCTTGTAACGGATGCGCTTTGGCTTCGCGCCTTCTTCACCCAGGCGCTTCTTCTTGTCGGCTTCATATTCCTGGTAGTTACCATCGAAGAACGTCACCTGCGAATTGCCCTCGAACGCCAGGATGTGGGTCGCAATCCGGTCGAGGAACCAGCGATCGTGGGAAATGACCATGACGCTGCCGGCGAATTCCAACAGGGCATCTTCGAGCGCGCGCAGGGTTTCCACGTCGAGGTCGTTGGACGGTTCATCGAGCAGCAGCACGTTGCCGCCCTGCAGCAGCGTCTTGGCCAGGTGCAAACGGCCACGCTCGCCACCGGACAGGTTGCCGACGATTTTCTGCTGGTCCGAGCCCTTGAAATTGAAACGGCCCAGGTAGGCGCGCGACGGCATGTCGAAGCGGCCCACCGTCAGCATGTCGGCGCCGGCGGCCACGTCGTCAAACACGGTTTTCGTGTTGGCCAGGTCGTCGCGGTTCTGGTCCACGATGGACACGCGCGCGGTCTGGCCGATGGCGACTTCGCCGCTGTCCGGCTGCTCTTTGCCCGTGATCATCTTGAACAAGGTCGATTTACCGGCGCCGTTCGGGCCGATGATGCCGACGATGGCGCCAGGCGGCACCGTGAACGACAGGTTGTCGATCAGCAGGCGGTCACCGAACGCTTTCGAGACATTCTTGAATTCGATCACGTCGTTGCCGAGGCGCTCGGCCACGGGAATGAAGATCTCGGACGTCTCGTTGCGCTTCTGGTATTCGTGCTCGGACAGCTCGTTGAAACGGGCCAGGCGCGCTTTCGACTTGGCTTGCCGGCCTTTTGGATTCTGGCGCACCCATTCGAGTTCCTTGGCGATGGTTTTCTGGCGCGACGACTCGGTGGCTTCTTCCTGCTTCAGGCGGTTCGATTTCTGTTCCAGCCACGAGCTGTAATTGCCCTTCCACGGAATGCCGTGGCCGCGGTCGAGTTCGAGAATCCATTCGGCGGCGTTGTCGAGGAAGTAGCGATCGTGGGTGATGCCGACCACGGTGCCCGGGAAGCGCAGCAGGAATTGCTCGAGCCAGTCGACCGATTCCGCATCCAGGTGGTTGGTCGGCTCGTCGAGCAGCAGCATGTCGGGTTTCGACAGCAGCAGGCGGCACAGCGCCACGCGGCGCTTTTCACCACCGGACAGCACGCCGATTTTCTGGTCCCATGGCGGCAGGCGCAGCGCATCGGCGGCCATTTCCAATTGCAGGTTCAGGTTGCCGCCGTCGGAGGTCGAGATGATGGCTTCGAGGCGCGCCTGTTCGGTGGCGAGGGCGTCGAAATCGGCATCTTCATCGGCGTAGGCCGCGTACACGGCTTCGAGCTTGGCTTGCGCCTCGAACACTTCACCCAGGCCGGATTCGACCACCTGGCGCACGGTTTGTTCCGGGTCCAGCTGCGGCTCCTGTGGCAGGTACCCGATGTTCAGGCCCGGCATCGGCACGGCTTCGCCCTGGATGTCGGTATCGATGCCTGCCATAATTTTCAGCAGCGTCGATTTGCCGGAGCCGTTCAGGCCCAGCACGCCGATTTTCGCGCCCGGGAAGAAGGAGAGCGAAATATCTTTCAAAATCTGGCGCTTCGGCGGCACGATCTTGCCGACGCGGTTCATGGTGTAGACGTAATTAGCCATCTGATGTTTTTGGTAAGGGACGAAAGGTGAACAGAATACGATACAAGGTGGGGGCGAGGCCACGGTTTCTTGCAAATGGCGGCTACAAGTTGCGGCTGCGGTTTGCGTGGAGCACGCCTTCGGTCGCATACAGCGCCAGCGCCGTCCAGATCACCGCGAACCCCACCAGCCGCTCCATCGAAAACGCCTCATGAAACACCCATACCCCCAGCAGGAACTGCAGTGTTGGCGACAGGTATTGCAGCAGGCCGAGCACGGACAAGGGAATCTTGCGCGCGCCCGAGGCGAACAGCAGCAGGGGAACGGCAGTCAGCGGGCCGGCCGCAACGAGCAATACACGCGTGCTGTCGGAAGGCGTATTGATGAAGGCGTTCTGGCCATGCCAGGTCAGCCAGCCGACATACGCGGCGGCAAGCGGAAACAGCACCATGGTCTCGAACGACAAGCCTTCCAGCGCACCGAGCGCCGCGGTCTTGCGCATCAGGCCGTAGCCGCCGAAGCTGGCGGCGAGCACCAGGGCAATCCACGGTACCGTGCCCGCTTGCCAGGTCAGCCAGGCCACTCCCAGGGCGGCCACCGCGATCGCCCCCCATTGCGCCGGGCGCAGGCGTTCCTTCAGCAGGAAAAAGCCGAACATGATGTTGACCAGCGGATTGATGAAGTAGCCAAGGCTGGCTTCAATCACGTGGCCGTTGTTGACCGACCAGATGTAGACTAGCCAATTGGCGCTCAGTAAGAATGCGCTGGCAACAAAACTGGCAACGATCCGTGGTTTGCGCACGATGGCAAGCCAGGCCCACTGGCGCCGCACGGTCAGCACGATGAGCAGGAACAGCAACGACCAGAGCATCCGGTGCGCGAGGATCTGCAGCGGCGGCACGGCCTGCAACGCGTGGAAATACAGGGGAAACAGGCCCCAGCAAAAAAATGCCAGGGCGGCAGACAGGATGCCGGTACGCATGGGAACAATCGTCAGGAAGCGGGCCCATCATTATCCTTGAAATGCCCTGTGGTTGCCCGGCATCATTTCCCTCCGAATACGCTTGCTATTTTGTTTTTGATAACCTATGGTGCAACGCACTATAACAACATCATGGTGCAATATTGACCTCGACGCATAAGAAGAGCAGTCTGGCGGCGCTGACATTGTCCGCGGTGGGCATCGTGTACGGCGATATCGGTACCAGCCCGCTGTACACGCTGAAGACCATCTTCGATCCGGAACACGGCCTTGCGCTGAACACCCCCAACCTGCTTGGCATCGTTTCCCTGATCTTCTGGGGCCTGACGATGATCGTTTCCCTCAAATACGTCACCCTGGTGCTGCGCGCCGACAACCGCGGCGAAGGCGGGATCATGGCGCTGATGGCGCTGGCCCTCAATTCCGTGACGCGCTTCTCGCGCTGGCATTACGTGCTGACCGTGATCGGCGTTTTCGGCGCCACCATGTTTTATGGCGACAGCGTCATCACGCCCGCGATTTCCGTGCTCAGCGCCATCGAAGGCCTGGAAGTGGCGGCACCGGGCCTCGAGCGGTGGATCGTTCCGCTGACCATCGTCGTGCTGGTCGGCCTGTACAGCCTGCAGAGACGCGGCACCGCCGGTATCGGCAAGTGGTTCGGCCCGATCATGATCATCTGGTTCGCGGCGCTGGCCGTGATGGGCGTCATCAACATCGTCAAGGCGCCGGTGATTCTCTCCGCCCTCAATCCGTGGCATGCCTTCCATTTCATGTTTGAAAACCGGTTCATTGCGTTTGTCGCACTGGGTGCGGTCGTGCTGGCCTTCACGGGCGCCGAAGCGCTGTATGCGGACATGGGCCATTTTGGCAAGAAGCCGATCCGCGCGGCATGGTTCATGGTCGTGTTCCCGGCGCTGGCGCTGAACTACCTGGGCCAGGGCGGCCTGCTGATCACGCATCCGGAAGCCGTGTCGAATCCTTTCTTCCAGCAACTGGACAGCTGGAGCGTGTATCCGCTGGTGATCCTGTCGACAATGGCCACCGTGATCGCGTCGCAAGCCACCATTTCCGGCACCTTCTCGATGACCAAGCAGGCCATCGCGCTCGGCATGCTGCCGCGCATGCGCATTTTGCACACGTCGGAAAGTGAAATCGGCCAGATCTATATTCCGGCCGTGAACTGGCTGCAGCTGATCGTGGTGCTCATTGCCGTCATCGGTTTCGGTTCGTCCGACAAGCTGGCCGGCGCCTACGGCATTGCCGTGACCGCGACCATGCTGGCCACCACGATCCTCACCTTTTTCGTCACGCGCTACCGCTGGAAACTGCCACTGCTGCTGTGCCTGGGCGCCACCGGCTTTTTCCTGGCCATGGACATCATGCTGTTTTCGGCCAGCACGCTGAAACTGTTCCACGGCGGCTGGTTCCCGCTGCTGCTGGGCGCGGTGCTGTTCACCGTCATGATGACCTGGAAACGGGGCCGCGAGCTGGTGTTCGAAAACCTGCAGAAGCACGCGATTCCGCTCGATGATTTCCTGCAGTCGCTGTTCGTGGCGCCGCCCGAGCGGGTCGACGGCACGGCGATTTTCCTGCGCGGGGAGAGCGATGGCGTACCGCATGCGCTGCTGCACAACCTGTCGCACAACAAGGTGCTGCACGAGCGGGTCGTGTTCCTGACCGTACACATCGTGGAAGAACCGTATGTGCTGCCGGGCGAGCAGGCGAAGGTGACGGCGCTGGGCCACAATTGTTACCAGGTCAATGTCAGCTACGGCTTCAAGGATGAGCCGAACATTCCCGGCATCCTCAACGAATGCAGCAATCTCGGCCTTACTTTCGAGATGATGGAAACGTCGTTTTTCATCGCGCGCCAGACCATCATCTCGACGCCCGGCGCCGGCATGATGCCGTGGCGTGAACATCTGTATGTGGCCATGTCGCGCAATGCGCGCGGCGCGGCGGACTATTACCAGGTGCCGCCAAACCGCGTCATCGAGCTGGGCACCCAGGTCGAGATCTGACAATGGATGACAAATAAGTACATAAGCTTTACAGCACTTTACGTGTACCTGCGGTAAGGTCTTCCATCCGCCCGGCAACATTTCCGGGCTAATGGTTTTATTTCCTTGCTGAGGTTCCATGAAATTGTCCGCCCCCCTGATCGCTGTTTTCGTTGCCGCCCTGTCGCTGTCCGCCTGCGGTGGCGGCAGTTCCTCCGATAGCGCCAGCGTCACCGTCAGCAGTCCCGCCGCCCTCAGCACTACCGACAGCGTGGTCGGCACCGGCACGACGGCAGCGACCGGCCTGACGGCGACCGTGACCTACACGCGCTGGCTCTACAACGCTGCCGTGGCCGACTTCAAGGGCAAGCAGTTCGACGCCGGCACCTTTTCGTTCAAGCTCGGCGCGAACGCGGTCATTCCCGGTTTCGAACAGGCCGTCATCGGCATGAAGGCCGGTGGCACGCGCACTGTGCTGATTCCGTCGAGCCTGGGCTATGGCGCGAGCGGCACTACCGGCATTCCGGCCAACTCGGGCCTGGTGTTCACGATCACGCTGACCGCCGTCCAGTAAGCGTACGCCGCAGTCCACCAGGCATTACGCAAGCGCACGCCTGATCTGGCGCAGGGGTACTCATCCCCGGCAGGCCCATCCTCGAATTCCTGTCACTGCCGTGGGGTGCACCATGTTCAAGCAAGCAGTGCTGTGCGCGGTTTTTTTGCTGGGGCCGATGGCCCTGGCGCCCGCCGGGGTGCTCGATGACACCCGGCCCATCATGCCGGCGCCGGCACCCGAACCAGGCACGCTGGTGCTGTTGCTGGCGGGTCTGCTGACCATTGGCGCGGGCCGCTATGTGGCGCCCCGCCAGATGCCGTTCTTTTAACGCGCGGCGCGCAGCATGTCGACGTGCATGATGCCGTCTTCGTCATAGGGCGCCGTGATGGTGGCATAGCCAAAACGCTGATAAAACTTTTCCAGGTAGAGCTGGGCGCCGATGCGGTTGGCGTGGCCCGGATACAGGCGGTCGGCGCCGGCGGTGCCCTCCGCCAGCAGTGCGCGCCCGGCGCCGGTGCCGCGCGCGGCAGGCGTCGTCAGCACCCGGCCGATCGATGCTTCCGTGTACTTCACCCCCGGCGCCAGCAGGCGCAGGTAGGCCGCCAGCTGGCGCCGGCCATCGACGACGGTCCAGCCCAGCAAGTGCCGCGCCTCTTCGTCGAGCCCGTCCATGTCCTTGAAAATGCAGGTCTGTTCAACGATGAACACTTGCTGGCGTGCAGCCAGCACGGTGTACAGGTCGGCGTTGGAAAAGTCGGCAAACGCGCACCACTGCCATTCGATCATGTTCGTTTTTCCGTCATGTTGTTGTTCAGGTGGCTGTTTCGAAACCTTCGAGCACATTCACCACATTGATGCCGAGTTCCGCCACCACGCTGCCGCCTTCGAGAACGAACACGGCGGGCAGGCCCAGGTGGGCGATGCGCTCGCCGAGGCGCAGGAAATCGGCGCTGGCCAGGGCAAAATGCGCGAGCGGATCGCCGCCGAAGGTATCGACGCCCAGCGCCACCACCAGCGCCGCCGCGCCCGACATGGCGATTTTAAGGCATGCCGACTCCAGCGCGGCGAACCACTGCGCCGCGGTGGCGCCTGGCGCCAGCAGTACGTTCAGATTGAAGCCGATCCCCTCGCCATCGCCGGTTTCATCGGCATGGCCTGCATAGTAAGGATAGCTGCTGCGCGGATCGGCGTGGAGCGACACCACCAGCACATCCCTGCGCGCATAAAAGATGCTTTGCGTGCCATTCCCGTGGTGCTGGCCCAGGTCGAGGATGGCGACGCGCGGCACGCCGTCGTCGAGCAGGTGCTGGGCGGCCAGCGCCGCATTGTTGAGGAAACAGCCGCCGCCGAAATAATCGGCGCCGGCGTGGTGGCCGGGCGGCCGGGTCAGCGCGAACGTGCCATGCTCGCCCAGGCGCAGCGCGTGAGCCGCATTGATGGCGCAGTCGGCGCCGGTTTTGGCGGCAATCCAGGTGCCGGCGGTCAGCGGCGTGGCGGTGTCCATCGCATACAGGCCAAGGCGGCCGTGGATAGTGTGGGGTTCGATGTCGGCGCGCATGGCGCGGACCGGCCACGCCGACGGGAAGGCGTCGCGCCCGGCGTTGGCGCCGTCGGCGGCGATCCAGTCCTGCCAGGCGCTGCGCAGGAAGTGCAGGTAGCGCGGCGTGTGGATGCGTTCCAGCGATGCCAGGGAAACACCATGCGGCCTGACGATCTGGCCGAGCCCGCGCCGTTTCAGTTCACCGGCCACCAGTTCGGCGCGGCGCGGCTGGTCGGCACAGGGGGCGGGCGCGCCACGGACGTACGCACACCGCCCATGATGCTGGGCATGGTGTTCGTTGTAGAACGTGAGCACGCGGACGCCTGGGTCAGGCGTTACCGCACAGCGTACTGGTGTTGTAAGCCGCGACGAAATCGTCGAAGCTGCCGGTGTCGACCGCCTCCATGGCAGCCTGCTCTGCCAGCGAGGTGGCGGCCATGTCGTCGAACAGCGCTTCTTCGGCCGGCATCAGGGGTTCGGCCTTGAAAAAGGCAGCGTGCGCCTGGCTCTGGCGCAGGCCGAAAGCGGCCGAGGAGCCGAGGGCACGCACTTCTTCGAGCACACGCGCCGACGGCGTCAGCGCGGGGTTGGCGATTTTCGCCTTCTGCAAGCCCAGCGATGAAGCGTAGACGCCTTCTTCATTGTGCTGGGCGTCGAGCAGGGCGGCGACCGGGCGGATGCGCTCGATCAGTTCGTCGGCCCAGGTTTGCAGGGCCACCTCACTGCCATCGCGCGTCAGGGTCAGGCCCGGGCGGCGGCCTTCCTTGACGGTGCGGGCGAAATTGCCGGCATGGACCTGTCCTTCGGCAACCGAAATGGCCGGGCTTTCCTCGAGCGCGCAGAACAGCAGAAAAGCGTCGAGGAAGCGGCCGGTTTCCAGGCTCACGCCCACCGGTTCGAACGGGTCGACGTCGAGGCAGCGCACTTCGATGTACTGCACGCCACGGTTGCACAGCGCCTGGACCGGGCGCTCGCCCGGACGGATGACGCGCTTCGGGCGGATGGTCGAGTAGTACTCGTTTTCAATTTGCAGCACGTTGGTCGACAGCTGGATCCACTCGCCGTCTTTCTTGGTACCCATTTCCTGGTACGGCGCATAGGGGCGGTTGACTGCATCCATCAAGGTAACGACATAGCTTTCGAGGCTGTTTTCGTGGGGGCGCAGGCCGGACTGGGCATCGTTCTGGTAACCCAGGTCGCTCATGCGCAGGCTGGTGGCGTAAGGCAGGTACAAGGTGTCTGCGGACAACGTTTCCAGGTCGTGCTGGCGGCCGCGCAAAAAGCCGGTCGACAGCGCAGGGGAAGCGCCGAACAGGTACATCAGCAGCCAGCTGTAGCGGCGGAAATTGCGGATCGTGGCGATATAGCTTTCGGACTGGAAGTCGCGTAGGGCGTGGCGGCGTTCTTCCGGGATACCCTCGCTCGCCGACAATACCTGCCACAGTTTTTCCGGCAACGAATAGTTATAGTGGATGCCGGCGATGCACTGCATGGCCTTGCCGTAGCGCAGCGCCAGACCGCGCCGGTAGACGTGCTTGAGCATGCCCATGTTCGACGTGCCGTACCAGGCGATGGCGATGTCTTCCTCGGCCGGCAGTTCGCACGGCATCGATTCGCTCCACAGCATCTCGTCGCCCAGCTTGGCGTAGGCGAAGCGGTGGATCGCGTCGAGGCGGGCCAGCGTGGTGCCGATGTCGTTGTCGGTCGGCGTGATGAATTCGAGCAGCGCTTCGGCGTAGTCGGTGGTGATTTGCGGATTGGTCAGTGCCGACCCCAGTGCCGCCGGATGCGGCGTGCGCGCCAGGCGGCCTTGCGGGTCGATGCGCAGCGTTTCACGTTCGATGCCGCGCAGCCCCTGGTTCAACAGGCCGCGGTGCGCATCGTCGTCCAGCAAGGCCAGGCGGCGGGTCAATTGGTTCGACACGGGTGTTTCCTTTCTGATACTGCTTTATTGTGGTGTGGAGCAGAGATTAACCGAAAAACGCCGCGCGCGTCGGCAGGGGATGATTCCTGTGGGCAGGAATGACAAACGCGGGCAAGGCCCGCGTTTGGTGGTGGTCAGATGAGGCTGCGCGCCCGCGGCGCCGCCGGCTTATTTTGCCAGCTTGATCTGCGCCAGTTCCGCCGTCAGGTACCCGACCGCCGCACCGAACTTGTCCTTGTAGTTCGCCTTGATCAATGGATCGAGCGTGGCTTTGACAGCATTGTGAATGCTGCCCCAGTCGCCCGGGTGCTGGAAGTTGCTCATAATGTAGGTCCAGCCATTGATATCGTCCACCGCGTGCAGGCCGGTCGACTCGGCGCCGGCTGGCGTCGACAGGACGCGCGCCAGGACCTTGGTATCGATGTTGTAAGCCCACAGGAAATTGTTGACGTGGTTACCGCTGTCTTCGCCAATGAACAGGGTGCGCATCTTTTCCGAGAACTTGATGTTGTCGGGGCTGGCAATCTTGTTCGGATTGGCAGTGTTGCCCAGGGTATCGGCGGCGATGTCTTCACCGACCAGCAGTGCCTTGGTATCGACCGGCATCCAGTCGCTGTTGATGGCGGCGCCTGCCGTGTCCTTCTGGCCGCCCTTCATGTTGAGCATCATGATCGCGCCGGCAGTCAGGGTTTTCGGGATCGAGATGCCGTTGCCCGGGACGTTAGCCTTATCGCCGGCGACCATCGAGCCATTGCAGTTGGCCAGCGCCGAGTAGGCGATCTTGTCGGCCAAGTTGACGGTCGTGCCTTCCATCTTGGTAAAGCCCATCGAGGCGCCGACGAGCGCGGCGTAGCGGTGGGTTTCCAGGAAGGCGGCAGCCTTTTCCATGCCCGGTTTCAGCTTGAGCCATTCGATGCGGCCATTCGCGGCAACCTTCGTGTACGTGGCATCGGCAGGATCGGCCGACTTGACGTCCATGATGTCGGTGGCCTTGATCGATGCCGCCAGCGAGCGGATTTCCGCGCTGGTGGCCGAGCCGAGCTTGATCCAGGTCAGCGGAGCTGCCGCAGCGGTCGGGTCCAGCGAAAAGCCGGCGCCCACTTTGGCCACGTACAAGGTTCCGGAGGACAGGTCCTTCTCCTTGTCGGCAACGAACACGAAATAACCGCTGTTGGTGGCATCGTCGCCCATCAGGACCGTGCGGTTATCGCCCATCACCTGCACGAGCTCGTGCGAGATGCGGCCCATGCAGTAATGCTTCTTGATGCTGGCCGTACCATCGACGTTGACGGTAATTTCAGGCATATGGCCGTAGTTGTACGGATTGGCGGTGGTCTCGTTACCGTAGAGGCTCTTGCTGTAGCCCTTGAACTGGGCATCGGTTGCAGCAGTGAACGCGTCCGGCTCGTATTCTTCGCTGGACAGGTGGGTGCCCCATGGCGACAGGCTGGCGCCACAGGTGATCCACAGGCCGTTGACGCTCGACGTGTCCACGTTGTGGTACTTCACCAGAGACAGCTTGCCGGTGGTCTTGTCCTGGTCCAGCGTCAGCACGGCGATCGGGGACGGCAGCTTGCCGTACATGCTGGAGCCATCCTGGGCCAGGCTGGTGTATTCGAACTGCACCACGGCGAACACGACGTTGCCCTTGACGCCGGCGACGCTGGCGTTCGGCACGGTCAGCAGCGACGTGCCGTCCGGCGAATCGGAGAAGAACTGGCGTTCCTTGCCGGCGACGGTGGTGTCGAGGATGGCCTTGTTGTTGATGTCGTAGTAGCCGCCGGCCAGGATGGTGCCGCCGCTGCCGTTGGGCACCATGTCGCCGGTGATGAAGAAGGGCTGGTAGGCCAGCTTGAAATCGAGTTTCGAGGTGTCGCTGTAGGTGGCGGTCATGGTCGAGGCCACCGACGTGGTGGCCATGGCGGCCGGGCTGGCCAGCGAAGGCGCGGCCATGCTGCTGAAGGTGACGTTGCCGAGGGTGACGGTTGGTGGGGCAATCACGGCGACCGGCGCATCGGAACCGCCGCCGCAGCCGGCCAGGAAGGCGCTGGCGGACAGGCCGGAGAGAGGCAGCATTGGCGTGGCGCCAAGCAGTTGCAGCAGGCGGCGGCGCGAATTGTCGGTAACGGTGTTCATCTTCATAGCTCCAGTTGGCGAAAGACCACACCCGGCGAAGGGCCGGGTTTCTGGTGCGAAGATTAACGACTGATTATGTCAAGACGATGACTTGGCGACAATACGGGCTTATCGGTCGGATGGCCAGGGCGTCAGGATTTCGACACCGTTGCTGGTCACCGCCAGCATGTGCTCCCACTGGGCCGACAGCGAACCGTCGGCCGTCAGCACGGTCCAGCCATCGGGCAGCAGCTTGACGTCGGGCTTGCCGGCGTTGACCATCGGTTCGATCGTGAATGTCATGCCTTCCTTGAGCAGCAGGCCGGTGTTCGGGGTGCCGTAGTGCAGCACCTGCAAGTCTTCGTGGTAGATCCTGCCGATGCCGTGGCCGCAGTATTCTTCGACAATCGAAAAGCCGGCTTGCTCGGCCACGGTCTGGATCGCGTGGCCGACGTCGCCCAGGCGTGCACCCGGGCGCACGGCGTGGATGCCGGCCATCATCGCGTCGAAGGTCACATCGACCAGGCGCTTCGCTTCCGGCGCCGGCGTGCCGACGCAGTACATGCGGCTGGTGTCGCCATGCCAGCCGTCCTTGATGACGGTCACGTCGATATTGACGATGTCGCCATCCTTGAGCACCTCCTTGACTGTCGGGATACCGTGGCACACCACCGCATTGGTCGACGTGCACAGGGTTTTCGGAAAGCCATGGTAGCCGACATTGGCCGGCGTGGCCTTCTGCACCTTGCGGATGTACTCGTTGCAGATGCGGTCGAGTTCTTCGGTGGTTACGCCGGGAACGACGTATTCCTGGATCATTTCCAGCACGTCGGCGGCGAGGCGGCCGGACACGCGCATCTTGGCGATATCGTTTTTGCTTTTAAGTATGATTTTCATGGGGTTTCCTTGGGGGCACGGCCCCCGGTCGTGCGTTCGATCCCGGCCAGGTCACGCCAGCTTTGCACATCGCCGTAGCCGGCGTCCTGCAGCAGCGCGCGTACGGCGGCAGCCTGGTCGTAGCCGTGCTCGAGCAGCAGCCAGTGATCGTGTTGAAGGTGAGCAGTAGCGCCCTGGATGATGATGCGTAGCGCCGCCAGGCCGTCGGCGTGGTCGGTCAGGGCGCCAACCGGTTCGAAGCGCAGGTCGCCCTGCGCCAGGTGTGCGTCGCCGGCGGCGATATAGGGTGGATTCGAGACGATCAGGTCGAAGCGTTCGTTCCCGACCGCGTCAAACCAGTCGCTCTGCAAAAAGCGCACGCTGGCGTGGTTGCCGGCGGCGTTGGCGCGCGCGACGTCCAATGCTGCCGCGCTGACATCGAGTGCCGTCACCTGCGCATCGGTGCGGGTGTGGGCAATGGCCACCGCGATGGCGCCGCTGCCGGTGCCCATGTCGAGCACGCGGCCGTTGTGCGGCAGGCGCTCCAGGGCCAGTTCGACGATCAGCTCGGTGTCGGGGCGGGGAATCAGCACCGCGTCGTTGACGGCGAAGTCGAGCCCGAAGAATTCACGCCGGCCCACGATATAGGCGATGGGTTCGCCGTTGACGCGGCGCGCGACCAGTGCGTTCAGGGTGATGGCTTCATCCGCCGTGATGGTGCGTTCCGACTGGGTGATGAGGCCGACGCGCGTCAGGTCCAGCGCGTGGCACAGCAGGATGCGGTTTTCCAGCGCGTCCAGGGGCAGCGCGGCTTGCAGCGCCTTGATGGTGGCGCCGGCAACGACCATCATCGTGCGCGGCGGCGGAGCAGCAGCCACGCCAGGGCCAGCGTCAGCACGACGAACCAGACGGCCGACCACTGCGGCACCGACAGGCCGGCGACCTTGTCGACAGCCGCTTCGCAAAAGCCGTCGGCCTTGAACAGCCACGGCATCATGGTCGCGGTGGGGATCTTGTTCAGCATGGTGGTCATGGGATCGATACCGCAGGAAAAGCCCGGATTGGCGATCACATATAAATGCTTGCCCACGACACCAAGGCCACCGATGCCGCACAACAGCGCGAGGCCGGTGCCGATTTTCGGCTTCGACGTGAAGGCGCCGATGAAGCTGAAGATGGCGATGCCCAGGAACAGGTAGCGCTGGATCACGCACAGCGGGCAGGGCAGCATGTCCTGCACGTGCTGCAGGTACAGGGCGACGCCGACCAGGGCCAGGCTGATGAAGGCGATGATGAGCAGGGCGGTGCGGTTGTTGGTCATGGGTTTTATCAGGGCTATCAAGCCGGCAATGTACATTTTTATCGCTACACTGAGAACCGTCGTCCCGGCGCAGGCCGGGATCCATGCTGAATCGCCTTGAACAATGCAGCGTGCCGGGCATGGATCCCGACATTCGCCGGGATGACGGTCTTTCGAATGTAGTGGGCATGGATCTCGCGTGGATTTTCGCACAATTGCCGCGTATTCACGCCAGAACTCAATCCCCCAGCGCCGCCAGCAATTCCGCCTGGTGTTCCGCCGCCAGCGCATTGGTCAGCTCCAGCAGGTCCCCATCCATGATGAAGTCGAGTTTATACAGCGTCAGATTGATGCGGTGATCGGTCAGGCGTCCCTGCGGGAAGTTGTAGGTGCGGATCCGCTCGCTGCGGTCGCCCGAGCCGATCAGGCTTTTGCGCGTCGCCGCTTCTTTCGACTGCTGTTCGCGCAACTGCACGTCCTTGATACGCGCCGCCAGGACTTTCAAGGCCTGCGCCTTGTTCTTGTGCTGGCTCCGGTCATCCTGGCACTCCACGACGATGCCGGTGGGCAGGTGGGTCAGGCGGACGGCGGAGTCGGTTTTATTGATGTGCTGCCCGCCTGCGCCGGATGCGCGGAACGTGTCGATGCGCAGGTCGGCCGGGTTGATGTTGACGTCCTCGACCTCATCGGCTTCCGGCATCACCGCCACCGTGCAGGCCGACGTGTGGATGCGGCCCTGCGTTTCCGTCGCCGGCACGCGCTGCACGCGGTGCCCGCCGGACTCGAATTTGAGCTTGGAATACACACCGTTGCCGACCAGGCGCACGATCACTTCGCGGTAGCCGCCCAGGTCCGACGCCGATTCCGACACCATCTCGACCTGCCAGCGATTGCGTTCGGCAAAGCGCGTGTACATGCGCAGCAGATCGCCGGCAAACAGCGCCGATTCGTCGCCGCCGGTGCCGGCGCGAATTTCGAGGAAGATGTTGCGCTCGTCGTTGGCATCCTTTGGCAGCAGCATTTTCTGCAGGTCGAGTTCCAGCGCCGCCATGCGCACCTTGCCGCCTTCGATTTCTTCCTGGGCGAACGCTTTCATGTCCGGGTCGGCCAGCATCGCCTGCGCTTCATCGATGTCGGCTTGCGCACCCTGGAACTGTTTATAGAGCACCACCAGCGGTTCGATGTCGGCGCGCTCGCGGTTCATCTTGCGGTAATTGTCCATATTGCTGGTGGCTTCTTCGTGCATCAGCAATTCGTCGACTTCGACAAGGCGGTTGGCCAGTTGCTCCAGCTTGGCCAGCATCGATGGTTTCATAGGAGTGCTCGGGTAAAAGTACTGCGCGTGGAAAGACGGCAAGGCGTGCCGCGAGGGCACGCATCAAGCGGAGAGAGGGGCGCTAACGGCGGCTGCGGAACAGCTGCGGCAGGAGCGCGGCGAGGCGCGCGCGCTCGTCGCCCTGGGCCGCGTGCAGCGCTTGCTGCGGGCCGTGCAGGAATTTTGCGGTGAGTCCCTTGGACAGCGCGTCGAGGACGGCGTCGATATCCTCGCCGCGCGCGAGCAGGCGCTTGGCGCGCTCGAGTTCGGCCAGGCGCATCGCTTCGCTCGACTCGTGCAGGTCGCGGATGACCGGCACCACGGCGCGGTCGCCCACCCAGTGCATGAATGACTGCACGCGGGTTTCGATAATGGCCTCGGCCTGTGCGACGGCAGCCTGGCGGCCTTCGCGGCCGGTTTGCACCACTTGCGCCAGGTCGTCGACGGTGTACAGGAACACATCGTCCAGGCGCGCCACTTCCGGCTCGATATCGCGGGGCACCGCCAGGTCGACCATGAACATCGGCTTGTGGCGCCGGGTTTTGATGGCACGCTCGACCAGGCCCTTGCCGATCAGCGGCAAGGTCGATGCCGTGCTGGAGATGACGATGTCGAACTGGGCCAGGCGGTCCGGCAGCTCGGCCAGGCGGATCGCCTTGCCATTGAAACGGGTGGCGAGCGATTCGCCGCGGTCCATGGTGCGGTTGGCGATCGTGATCGAGCGCGGGTTTTGCGCGGCAAAATGGGTGGCGCACAGCTCGATCATTTCGCCGGCGCCGATGAACAGCACGTGCTGGTCGGCGATGCGGTCGAAGATGCGCTGCGACAGGCGCACGGATGCGGCTGCCATCGATACGCTGTGCGCGCCGATTTCGGTGGTGCTGCGCACTTCCTTGGCGACCGCAAAACTGCGCTGGAACAGCTGGTGCAGGTAGGTGCCCAGGCCGCCGGCGGCATCGGCCAGGCGTACCGCATCTTTCATTTGACCGAGGATCTGCGGCTCGCCCAGTACCATCGAATCGAGCCCGGAGGCGACGCGGAACGCGTGGCGCACCGCGTCGTCCTGTGGCAGCATATATAGATGGGGACGCAGGTCGGCCACGTTGAGGCGGTGGTAGTCGGCCAGGAAGTGGGCCGAGGCGTCGAGCGGATTGGGCGCCGCGCTGGCTGCGTAGAGTTCGGTTCGGTTGCAGGTCGATAAGATCGCCGCTTCGTCGCCGCCGCGTGGATCGATGCCGGCAAACCACCCGCGTGCTGCCTGCACCGCCTGTCCGAGCTGCTCAGGCGCCAGCGCCAGCTGCTCGCGAAGCGAGACCGGAGCGGTGGTATGGTTCAGGCCGACAGCGAGCAGTTGCATTGCGGGTGATCAAAATAAAGGCAGGAGATGATTATACCCCCATCGGCGCATCGGGTATTGCCGGCGGCTGCTTCAGGCGCCCAGTTGCTCCAGCCGGTAGCCGTAGCTGTACACCGGCACCAGTCTGAAACCGTTCTCCGGGCGCAGTCCCAGCTTGTTGCGCACCCGCGAAACATGCGTGTCCATGGTGCGTGACGGCAACTCCGTATCGCGTACCCACACGGTTTCGTGGATGTAGGCGCGCGACAGCGGCCGGCCCAGGTTGCGGAAGAACAGCAGGGCCAGGTAAAACTCTTTGTGGGTGACGTCGATGACGGAACCATTCATCAGGAGGCGGCCCGGGCGCGTTTCGAAGATGTACGGCCCGAACTGGAGTTGCTCTGCGCCATGCTGGGAGGGATAGGCGCGGCGCAGCAGGGCTTGCACGCGCGCCACCAGCTCGCCACGGCGCAGCGGTTTGACCAGGTAGTCGTCGGCGCCGGCGCCGATGCCGTCGACGATGTCATCTTCGGCTGAGCTGCTGGCCAGAAACATGATGGGCGTATTGGCCGCCAGCTTTTCGCGGGCGCGGCGCATCACTTCGACACCGCCCAGCTCCACGCTGTGCCAGTCGATGATCAGCATGTCGGTGCTGTCCTTGCGTAATTGGGCCAGCATATCGCGGGCGTTGTCGAAGAACTGACAGTGGTGATTGGCTGCGCTCAGGACCTGGCAAATCGTCTCGGCCTGGGCGGGATCGTTATCTAGTACAGCTATTCTCATGATGGCAGCGACGTCAAAAGTTGCATGTAGGAATAGTCCTACAAGGTGACATCGAATATATCAGAGTTTTTACAATATAAAGCTTGTCAGTAGTAAAAAATCACACACATTAACAACAAGGTCAGGCGGACACGCCGAATATGGCTTCGACGCTACACTCAAGCACTTCCGAACTCAATCGCTTTCTCACCTTTGTGATCATATGACAACGAAACTGCCGCTCCCGAAAGACCATGCGCTCGTGCCGACCAACGAAAACGATCTCGAGCGTGTGCGCGAACAATGCCGCAAGCTGGTGCGCAGCAAGGCGCTGCGTTCGGCCGGCATGTCGGCGCTGCCGATTCCCGGAGTCGACCTGGTGTCCGATCTCACCATGTTCGCCAACGTGGTGGAAGAGGTCAACCTGGCGTTCGGCCTGACGCCGGCGCAGATCGAACGCCTGCAGCCGCGTCTCAAGATCATTGCCTACGAGGCAATTGGCAGCCTTACCGGGATGCTGGTGGGAAGACTGGTGACGCGCGAGCTGGTCATGCATGTGTTAAAGCGCTCGGGAGCGAAGATCGCGGCCAAGTCGGCCACGAAAATCGTGCCGATTGCCGGCTCGGTGGCGGCCGCAGCCATCGGCTTCGTGCTATTCCGCCAGATGGGCTACCAGCATGTGGAGGCGTGCGTGAAGGTGGCACGGCAAGTGCGCGAACAAAAGTAAAAACCTACTTTTGTCCGGTAATGCTCCACCTGAAAATGCCTGGCGGAGCCAGATGAGCTGATCAAACGAAAGTAAAACCCTACTTTCGTTTGGTAATGCTCCACCTGAAAATGCCTGGCAGAGCCAGATCATTTTCAGAAGTAACCCCCACGCTTACAAACTGTGGCTGAGCGATCAGGCGTCGGGCAGTACGACGTTGACGTCGAGGACTTCGAGGTTGCCCTGGCGGTCGAGCGAGATCTTGATGTCGTCGGCGTTGACCTTGGTGTACTTGGAGATCACTTCGATCAACTCGCGGTGCAGGGCCGGGAGGAAATCCGGACCCGTGCGGTTGGTGCGCTCGCGCGCGATGATGATCTGCAGGCGCTCCTTGGCGGCCGTGGCGCTCTTCGGCTTGGTCGGGAACAGGAATGAGAGCAATGCCATGTCACTTCGCTCCGAAAATACGCTGCAGCAATCCCGGCTTTTCATAACTGGTAAAGCGCAGCGGCAGTTCTTCGCCCAGGAAGCGCGACACCACGTCTTCATACGCTTCGGCCACGTCGGTGCCCTTGAAGTGAATGGCGGGGTTGCCCTGGTTCGAGGCGTGCAGCACCGATTCCGATTCCGGAATGATGCCGATCAGCGGAATGCGCAGGATTTCCTGCACGTCCTGGTACGAAAGCATCTCGTCGTTCTCGACCCGTTTCGGTGAATAACGGGTAATCAGGAGGTGTTCCTTGACCGGCTCGGCGCCGGTCTGGGCGCGGCGCGACTTGGCCTGGATGATGCCCAGGATGCGGTCGGAATCGCGCACCGACGACACTTCCGGATTGGTCACGATGATCGCTTCGTCGGCGAAGGTCAGCGCCATCAGCGCGCCGTGCTCGATGCCGGCCGGCGAATCGCAGATGATGTATTCGAAACCCATGTTGATCAGGTCGTTCAGGACGCGTTCGACGCCTTCTTCCGACAGCGCATCCTTGTCGCGCGTTTGCGAGGCCGGCAGGATGAACAGGTTGTCGCAGTGCTTGTCCTTGATCAGGGCCTGGTTCAGCGAGGCTTCCCCGTTGATCACGTTGATCAGGTCGTACACGACGCGGCGTTCGCATCCCATGATCAGGTCTAGGTTACGCAGGCCGACGTCGAAGTCGAGGACGGCCGTCTTGTGGCCGCGCTGGGCCAGGCCGGTGGAAAAGCTGGCGCTCGAGGTGGTCTTGCCCACACCGCCCTTGCCGGACGTTACAACAATAATTCGTGCCACAAATAGGTCCTTTACAGTAACTGAGCGCTTCAGGCGCGGGACGCCGGGGTGAGCGGAAGTATATCGATTCGGTCGCCGACCAGGCGCACCTGGTTTGGCTGGCGTGCCAGTTCGGCAGGCATACCTTCGTCGAAGGTACGGTACACGCCGGCAATGGAGACCAGCTCCGGCGCCATCGACAGGGCAAAGATGCGCGCCGCCGGGTCGCCCGATGCGCCGGCCAGGGCACGCCCGTTGAGTGCAGCGTAAACGTGGATGCTGCCGTCGGCAATGACTTCGGCGCCATTGTTGACGGTCGCGGTGATGATCAGGTCGCAGCCGCGCGCGTAAATGCGCTGGCCGGCGCGCACCGGGGTGTCGACGATCATGGTCGCGGCCGCTGGCGCAGCGGCGGGAGCAGGCGCCGGAGCAGGCGGCGCGGCAGGCACCGGCGCTGCCACGACTACCGGTTCGGCCGGGGCGCGCACGCCGCTCGCACCGTCGTCCAGCGAGAGCCCGCGCGCGCGGATTTCATCCTTCATCGCTTCCGGCGCGCCGCGCACTGCGACCGCGTTCAGGCGGTAGCGCTTGAGCAGGTCGACCAGCGCGCGCCAGTCGATGAACGCCACCTCGGCGGCGATGGCGCTGATGTCGATCACCGCAAATTCATCGTCGAAGAAATCGGCGCTGCCGCCCGTCATCTGCTTGAGCGCGGCGTCGATTGCCAGCGGGTCGGCAGAATGCAGGATCGCCGAGATGGCGACCACGGTGGAAATCTTGATTTCGATCGGCAGGGGAGGGCTTTTGGTCATGAAGCAGGTTTGGTTGGCGTTAGCCGTGCATTCTACTTTGAAATTTAGTCCGAAGGGCAACGGTTTTATGAGTCGTTCTCATAGGAAACGAAAGGCCTTTTCCCATATGAAAATTGATCCAGAACAAGGTCCCGTGTAAATCAGAAAACGTGCGATTGATTTCGATGGATAAGCTGATAAGATTGATTTTACTCAAACGCGCCCAGACGCTGAAACCTATGATTCATCCTTTGCGAACGCGAGCAGTGCGCGCCGCGAAGCCGCATGTATCGCAACCCCTGGTCACGCCAGGACACTGGAGACTCACATGGAAGATGTTGTAATCGTCGCTGCCGGCCGCACCGCCGTCGGTAAATTTGGCGGCGCCCTGTCAAAAATCCCCGCGGCCGACCTTGGCGCGCATGTGATCAAGAACCTGCTGGCGCAGATCGGCCTCGACCCCGCCGCCGTCAACGAAGTCATCATGGGCCAGGTGCTTACCGCCGGCAACGGCCAGAATCCCGCGCGCCAGGCCGTCATCAAGGCCGGCCTGCCCAACATGGTGCCCGCATTTACGGTCGGTAAAGTCTGTGGCAGCGGCCTGAAGGCCACCCACCTGGCAGCGCAAGCCATCAAATGCGGCGACGCCGACATCATCGTCGCCGGCGGCATGGAAAACATGAGCGCTTCGCCGCACGTGCTGAACGGATCGCGCGAAGGCTTCCGCATGGGCGACGCCAAGCTGGTCGACACCATGATCGTCGACGGCCTGTGGGACGTCTACAACCAGTACCACATGGGCGTTACGGCCGAGAACGTCGCCAAAAAATTCGACATTTCACGCGCGGCGCAGGATGAATTCGCGCTGGGGTCCCAGCAAAAAGCCGAAGCTGCCCAAAAAGAAGGCAAGTTCAAGGACGAAATCATCCCGCTGGAAATTCCATCGAAAAAGGGCTCGATCGTGTTCGATACCGACGAGTACCCGAAGCACGGCAGCACGCTCGAAGCGCTGGCCAGCCTGCGCCCGGCATTCAACAAGGAAGGCAGCGTCACGGCCGGCAATGCATCCGGCCTGAACGATGGCGCAGCCGCCGTGGTCATGATGTCGGCCTCGAAAGCCAGGGAACTGGGCCTGACGCCGCTGGCGCGCATCAAGGCATATTCATCGTCCGGCCTGGATCCGGCCATCATGGGCATGGGGCCGGTATCGGCCACGCGCCTGTGCCTGCAAAAAGCGGGCTGGAGCCACGAAGACGTCGACTTGATGGAAATCAACGAGGCCTTCGCGGCGCAGGCCCTGGCCGTCAACAAGGAAATGGGCTGGGACACGAACAAGATTAACGTCAACGGCGGCGCCATTGCGCTGGGCCACCCCATCGGCGCCTCCGGCGCGCGTGTACTGGTGACCTTGCTGCACGAAATGGTGCGGCGCGATGCCAAGCGTGGCCTGGCCAGCCTGTGCATCGGCGGCGGCATGGGTGTGGCGCTGGCGGTCGAGCGCGATTGATGTCGAGGCGGTACCGGAAGGCGGCGCAGCACAAGCTGCTGCGCATAAATGGCAATCACACATAAAAAGGGGAGACGACATGGCTAGAGTTGCATTGGTTACCGGCGGCATGGGCGGCCTGGGTGAAGCGGTTTGCATCAAATTGGCAGCGCTGGGCTACAAGGTCGTGACGACCTATTCACCAGGCAACCAGAAAGTGGAAGGATGGCTGGCATCGACCAAGGAACTCGGTTTTGATTTCAAGGCGTATGAGTGCGATGTGTCGAACTACGACTCGGCGCAAGCGTGCGTCGCCAAAATCGAGGAGGAGGTCGGGCCAGTGGACGTGCTGGTCAACAACGCCGGCATTACCCGTGACATGACGTTCAAGAAGATGGACAAGGTCAGCTGGGACGCGGTGATGAGCACCAACCTGGATTCCGTTTTCAACATGACCAAACCGGTCTGCGATGGCATGGTCGAGCGCGGCTGGGGCCGGATCATCAATATCTCGTCGGTGAACGGCCAGAAAGGCGCCTTCGGCCAGACCAATTATTCGGCAGCGAAAGCCGGCATGCACGGTTTCACCAAGGCGCTGGCACTGGAAGTGGCGCGCAAGGGCGTCACCGTCAACACCATCTCGCCTGGTTATATCGGCACCAAGATGGTGATGGAAATTCCATCCGACGTATTGGAAAGCAAAATCATTCCGCAAATTCCCATGGCGCGCCTCGGCAAGCCGGAAGAGGTGGCGGGACTGGTCGCGTATCTGTCGTCGGACGAAGCCGCATTCGTCACCGGCGCGAATATCGCGATCAATGGCGGGCAGCACATGTCGTAAACAAGCAATCCAGCGCATCCGGCCGCGCCTGCGCGCGGCCTTCGCCAGCACCCCTTTCGCAGGGGTGTTTTTTTTGCCGTTACGGTTGCGCTATTTTTGCCTATTTATTCAATATATCGCGCAGCACATCCGAGCGCGGCGTATACGAAAACCTGCCATATCCACCTGTTCCTGCCTTGCGCAGCACGGCAAGGATACGGCGAAACGGATTTCGCGGATACGCAGCACGTGCTTGATAAAAACTACGGGCGGCGTCTGCATAATCGTGTACCGCGCGCGACGTATTTGGCTCACGTGACAGGCGCTCATACAAAGCGCTGCGCCAGGCCAGGTCGGTATTGACCCGTTGGCTCAGTGGATTCGGACCGCGGATTTCCCAGGATAGTTTCCGAAGTTTCATGGTCATGCCGAGTTTTTTTACCCCGACCAGATTAGAGCCGTGTTGCCGATAAAAGATCGTCGGACGGTCCAGGAAATATACCTTGCCGATGCCCGCAGCAATCAATGCCAGCCATGCGTCGTGATAGTGGTGTATGGACAAGGGAAGCGCGGTAGCGAGGAGGGTTCTGCGAATCGCCGCGGTTGCGCCAGTCACCAGATTGCGGCGGCAATACACTGAAAAGGGCTGCTGCGATTGCATTGCGGCGCGCTCACGATTGGTCAGTTCCAATTCGCCCAGCAACGTTTTGCCCAGATCGTGACCCTCTGCGTCGACCAGCGTTGCGTCTGTGTGCACCAGGAGTACATCCGGATGCTGTGCGAAAACATCGGTTACTAGCGCGACCTTCTCGGGAATCCACACATCGTCCTGGTCGCAAGTAAAGATCACCATGGTGTCGAGTGCACGAATGGATTGTTCGAAGTTGCGGTTCAGGCCCAGTTGCAACTCATTGCGGATGAGCGTTACCCGCATGGGCGCGTCCATCGCCCAGGACTCCAGAAATTCCCAGGTGCCATCGGTCGACCGATCATCGGAAATGACGAGATGATCGATCCTTCGGGTTTGCGCGACGATGCTCTCAAGCTGCTGCGGCAGGTACTTCATCCCGTTGTAAGTGATCAGCGCAACACCGATTGTCATTGCATTCATTCATTAATCCATTTTTCGCAAG
>Ga0265780_10001565_pt1 | contig 32001 bp, 25 predicted proteins | sample P1T30metagenome_FD_192432 | JGI IMG/M metagenome (GOLD analysis project Ga0265780, IMG submission 192432) | Plant litter microbial communities from East Loma Ridge, Irvine, California - P1 T30 | ecosystem: Environmental > Terrestrial > Plant litter > Unclassified | place: USA: California... | reverse complement strand
GCAGGTTCAGCTCAAGTTCACGGTAAATCCTGTAGACGCGCTTGTGGTTCCATTTGAAGCCCTTCACGTTACGCATGTACAGGAAGCACAGCCCGAAACCCCAGTTTCGCTGGTTGTTCGTCAGCCGCACCAGCCAATCGGCAATGAGGACGTTTTCCGCGTCCAGCTTGGCCTTGTACCGGTAGCAGGTCTGGCTGATGCCAAATGCCTGGCACGCCAGCTTGATTGTGGCTGACCGCTCCAACACGGCCCATTGCGCCATCTCCCGCCGTTGAGATGGCGCTACCACTTTTTTGTGAGTGCCTCCGCGACGATCTCGGCCTTCAGGCGCTCCTCGACGTACATCTTCTTGAGACGCCGGTTTTCCTCCTCCAGCTCCTTCATGCGCGCCATCAGCGAGGCATCCATGCCGCCAAACTTGGAGCGCCACTTGTAGAACGTGGCGTTGCTGATGCCGTGCTCACGGCACAGCTCCGGAACTGGGCTGCCGGCTTCGGCCTGCTTGAGAATGGCGATAATCTGGCTGTCGGTAAAGCGGGACGTCTTCATGTAGAGCTTCTGTGTCTTAAGTAGAAAATTCTACTTCTGATCGCGCTCTTTTTGTGGGGGGATTACCGACGGAAACCGGTTCCGGGCCTCGCTCTCGACCGGGCAGCAGTTCAGCTCCTCGTTGCGGTCTCCGGCTAGACCGGCAGACGAAGCGCCAGCAGTTCCTCTGCCGTCAGACGCGGGGCCCAGGCTCCACCTATCTCATCGACAATCCGCCCGGCGATCTCTGCGGGTTTGTCGGAGAAAACCCCGAACATTCCGAATTCGGTTGCAAAAAGTGGTTTGTATTCCACCGTGCTACCCTCCTCGCCCGTAATTGTGGTGTCGGACTTTGAAAACCCTGAGCTTCGGTTCCGAATACGCGCAATCATGTTGCGGTCAATGACCTGTCCGATAACAGCCGTACGGTCACGTGCCCGAAGGTCGTTCAGCATATACATGGAACCAATGGTCTTTGACCATTTCGGTTTGACCATGATCGTATGAAGAGTTTTTACGCCACAATCTGCGAGAAGTGCGATCACATCCAGTTCTCCAACGTTAAGCCCAAACTTGTATGTTTGTTTTCCGAAGGGAAATTTGTGCTTGACTTCAAACAGCCATGGCTCGCCATCAATGATAAAGATGCGGTCCAGATTCCATACTCCGCGCGAAAACCAGGGCTGCACGCCACAGTTGATCAGCAGACGTGGCAGGATAAAGTTGTCTACGAGTTTTTCCTTGGAATGCTGGAACAGAAACCCCCAGATCGGGGCGCTCTGCCGGTTCTCGTCCCTGACCGAATTCGACACGTGAAATGGGGTATGACCGGTAGTCGCAACGGGGCGCAGCAGTTCGTCGAGAGGCATGACAGCCGAAATGCGCCTGCCGCCGGCAAACTCGGCACCATAGAAGCCTTCTGACGACGTGTATTCAACAAGAAAGACCTGGCACCTTGTTTCGAGGGCATACAGATAGCGCCCGAGTCCGTCGGTTTTCTTCCGTACCCACACGACGGCGATTGTGCGACCCGAGTCCTTAGCGGGTTTTGCTATGACCGTTTCCACGTCGAGTGCCAGCACACCGGGTAAGTGCGAAGGGAGATTCTCAAGAAACTGGTCGAACAGGCATTCCACGACCATACCTTCGAGCAGCTGGTGTTTGTCGGCGCACAGGATGGCTTCAGCCTGTCCCCGTTCCGAAATGTCGAGGCTTCCCAGTTCTCCCCACGGTGTCTGCATAGTTCTCCCTTTATAAACGTTATCCGGCGCCGTCTGACGGTTGCCGGCCCTTGGCCATGTGGCTATCCCGCGGCAGAACCCGGCGGTGTAGCCGTGTTTGGTGACTTCCGGATGCGTGGCTCAGGAAACTTCCGACGGCAATCATATTGAGGACCCTGGAATTTGAACAGCAAATTCGCGTTTTTTTAACAAGAGTTAAGCAACCGTGTTTTCGGGGCAGATATGGAGCGTGACCGATGTCCCGACGTCGTGCGTCCGGTGCAGTTCCTGCAGCGGTGCAGTGCGGCAGAGGTAGCAGCAGCCGGACTACCGGCACATGAGGCAGAGGCAGAGGCAGCCCCATTCTGCGATTGCAAGGAAATGAACGGAATGCCTGTGGCCCGGACTGACGGAGCCGACCCGGAAGCAGCCGGCCACCTGCATTCCTGCGCGGCTGCCGGCGATCAGGCGACAGGTCGGCCTGGAGCATGCCCCTTGCGTCGTGGAATGCGCGTTTTCGCGGCATGGCGTTCCGGCTGATCCAAGGCCTGTCCGGTTGGCGGCGCCCGTAAGTGCCTGCCACGCCATGCCCGGCAGGGGTTTGCCGTTTCCGTCACCCGAAGCTGACTGTCCGGATCTTTCCGGCACGAGGCGCGCTGCGTCTCCGGTGAGGGAAGCTGCCTCTGACAGCGAAATGCCGGTTCGGGAGCGTAGCAGCGGGCCGGTTCCGTGCAGGGACCCTCCTGGTATGACCTGTGAGCTGCCCGGTTGCCCGTGGCGTCATGAATCCAGGCTGCGGAGCGCCACGGGGCCGGGCTGCGTCCGGGGACTGGAGGGATCCGGCTGCGCGGCGGCTGTCCTGCCGGCTTGCCTGCGGCGCGCCTCCACTGTTTATTTCTGCCTGCCGGCGTGGTTAATGTGAGGCGCATGGACTGGCACGCAAGTCATGCTTAAAATAAATACACGGCCAGCTGATTCGGCCCATATTTCTTTCCAACGGTTGTCTGACATGACAGGTCGAAAATGAGTGACGGGAGCAAAGTGGTTTCTGCGGAACCCTGGTCGGGTTTTTACGGGCGTGACCATGAGCTTGCGCTGCTCCGGAGCGCGTGGGAAAAGACGGGCAAGGGCCTGCCGCAGTGGGTCGCACTAACTGCTGACAGTGGCCTGGGCAAGACGCGTCTCATCCACGAGTTCTACAGGCAGGCAAGCCTTGCGCAGACAGGTACGCATCCCTACTGGCCCGCCACACTGCCGCTGGACCAGATGCGTCTCGAACTCAATCCGGCTGCAGACAGCTTCAGTTCCGTGCCGGAAAGTGAACCGCAGAATTTCCCGGAGACTGTCGGGAGCAGACTGCGCAACCTGCGGAATCCTCCATGGCTATGGTGGGCAATGCGCGGCGTACCGAAGTCTTCCGGCAGAAATCCGTCAGCGGGAGCGTCCGCGGTCTACGATGCCGCGCACCACCTGAAACCCCACGTCGTCCGTCTCCAGCTGAAAAATGCCGGGGTTGACCTGGCTCTGGATGTCGGAAAGAAGCTTGCATCCTCGGTAGCGGACAAACTGTCCTTCGGTATCGCAAGTGATCTGATCAATATCCTGGAAGTGGCCGAAAAGGTGCGCGGCGTTGCACGCAGCGCGTCTGCGAACCTTTCCGGCGTCGGGGAGCGCCGTGCCGCGGACGTGACGGCATTGCGCAGCCTCATCATCGAAAACATCTTCCTGTTCCTCAACAGGGGAATTCCCGTGATCCTGGTTCTTGATGACTTACACCATTTCGATCCAGATTCGGCAGCGCTGGTGAATGAACTGGTCATGCGGCTGGGAAGCAGACCGCTGCCGCTGATGCTTGTGTCGACCTGCTGGCCGGAGCACTGGAATGACGGTCACGTGGTCCGCCTCGCTTTCACCGCATTCCAGAAAAATTTCGAAGCGGGCGCCCACAATGTTCTCCTTCATAAAATGCCCAAAGAAGAGGCCAGAAAGTTCCTGCAGGCGTTCTTTCCGGGGCTGGATTCCGCCGACAGTGAAACCCTCATTGGCAAGACGGACGGAAACTTCCTGTTCCTGTCGCAGATCTGTGACGAGCTCAGGGGCCGGCCAGAGTTCTTCGGCTGGAACCTGCATGAAGGGCTGACCGAGGATGGAAGGGAATTCCTCGGAAAAATGACCACCGACATGGAGAAGTTCATCGAGACGCGTTTCCGCAGGTTTCCCGACCGGGTGCGGATTGCGCTCGAGGTCAGCAGTTATCAGGGAAGCCGGTTTGCTCCCGAGATGACAGCGCTCGTTACCGGGCAGCCTGCCATCGGGCGGCATGTCCCTCCTGGTGTATCGCTTGGGCCGGAGGCAGTCCGGGATGCGCTGCATGATGCCGAACATTCGGTGGCTGTCCTGAAATCGTCGGACAGGCTGAAGGAGTTCGTCCACGATCCGTACCGCAGCATTGCACTTGCCAGCCTGTCCGCCAGGCGTGGTTACAGTGAAGACGTCAATGCTGCCTACCTTGCGATTGCCAGGGACTTCCTATCCCGGTATGCGGCCGGCGACGTCGATACGGTCATCGAAGCCCCCCATATTGCCCTGCTTGAAAGACTGGTTGAGGCAAGCACCGCCCCCGGAGAAAAAATCCGGGCGCTCTCCCTCCTGCTGGACGTCGCCCATACCCGCCGTCTATACGATGCCGCGCTCGGATACGTGTGCAGGATTGGTCTGGTCGACTCGGGCGACAGCGAAATCAGGGAAACCGGTACCAGCATGCTCAACTTCCACTGGGGATGGGAACTGCCGCTGAAGACGTCTGTTCAGGCACTGCAGACATTTTCATTCTTCGGTTTCCAGCCTCCCGCGGGAAGCGGCCTCACGGGAAAGCTCGCAGAAATGTGTGGCGAAAGGATCCTGCCGTGCCTGCAGCTGCCGGTATTCACCTTTCTTGACACAGACGGGACTGCCGCCGTGCCACCCGGGACGCTGCTGCAGGTTTCCCGCGCGCTCACCGAGTTCCGCAGCACTTTCGGCCATGTCCATGACCTGCAGCGCTGGACAGGCATCGTGATCCGCCTTGAAGATGAGCTGGCAGGCGCCGCCCCGGAGGAGGATGTCGGGGACGATGTCCTCATCCGCATGATCTGTGACCGCATCATGTATTCCGAGCATCTGGCGCCGGCACGCGCGCGGAGTCCGGAAACCACGACTGCCACCGCCCGCGAGGAGTATGACAGCGTGCTTGGCCTGATCGGCCGGGTGCGGTCGCCGGAGCAGAGGAATGTCCTGGAAGCGTGGTCTCACATGAGCAGGGCGGTTTTCGTTGAAGACCTCCTCCCAAGGGAGAACAGTGCGCCGGAACGTGCCGGACTCGTGAACAGGGCCCGGGACCTGCTGGCCAGCTCATCAGACGCGACTGCCCGACCGGAGTCTGCAGTACGTGAGCGGCTGGCCAAGGATATGGACAGCAACCCGGTGGTGCTTGAAGCCCTTCTGTACGCCGGAACGCTTGCTGTCGAGACTGCAACCGGCGGACACTGGCCCGACGACGGGTTCCTGACGGATTTCCGTATCATCGCTTCCGATGTTGCTTCACAGCTGGAAGAAGAATCCCGGCCCGGAAACCTCGAGTCCCTCAAGGTAAAAACCATTGAGGCACTGCTTGCAACCGGAATCTTCTGCTACACCGTCGGGCATTTTCCGGGTGACGGACCGGACGGGAACATGGGAGCCCTGGCCGGTTACGCCCGGTACGTACGCGATACGGCGGCACGGCTGCGTGAGGCAGAGGGCGCAGGGGTCGGTCTGATCGCCGTCTCCCTTCGCACGAAGCTCTTCGAGCTGGACGTGCGCGAGCAGTACGGCGACGACGGGGAACAGCCAGGCGGGGATGAAATCCGCGACGTGTTCAGCCTGATCCTCAGGGAAATCCAGCTGTCCGGAGATGGCGAACGCATGATGCATGGCGAGCCACCCTGCCTGCTTGAGTCGGCGGTACGTTTCATCCGTAAATGGCATTCCATGCTCGATGCACCTCTGGTGGCCCTGCAGGAAGCATATGCACCGTGCGGGCCGTTACGGTTCGGGCAGATGTATTCGCAATGCCTGCGAATGACCGGTCAGTGAGACGGTGCGTACGGGCCGCTGGCGATGCGCCGGAGCCCGTCAGTGCACCGGCTGCGCGTCCCGCAGCAGGCTGGATGGCCGGATAGGCCACCCTAGTCCGGCCCCGGTTTCGAGGCAGACCGGAAGTGCCGTTCCGGTCACACCTCCGCCACGGCCGGGATCTGGCGAGGCATCATGGCAGCTTCCCGTTGCAGCGACCTCGATGCTCTGGCGCAAATGTCAAAACGTGACCTAATATGGGTAAATGCTCATCGGAAAAGTCGCCAATCTGTCGGAAATCCGGTGTCCGGCTTCTGTCAGATGACCTTTGATGGCAAGGTAAGCAGACTTCGGATACAGCCGTAGTGGCATGCCATATTCGGTCTGGACCGTGATGGCATTGTCACATTCTGGAAAATGATGGCCGTAAGACCCAAAGCTCTCTTCTGCGCACTGGGTCAGGGGAAACTCGACATCATCGAGCACCCAGACGTCATGTTCGATTTCCGCAAGCCTGTCCGTGTCTTTTGGCGTGATGCGATCGAACTGCATGAATTCACGGAGATAGCCGGCATCGTCTTTCAGTCTGGAGATAAATCCGCCCCACGTGCGCGCTGTCCTGCGTGCAGCGTGAAATCTAGTGACCAGCGAATGGTCCTCGCTGCTGAGCACGACACCGTAGTCGCTGTCGGGCCACCAGAGAAAAACAAACTTCAGCGCTTCCGCGACAGGTTGAGCCATTACCGTCCTTTCGAAAATCGTGTTCTGCCCGGTTACAGGTCCGGTTACGAGTCCGGTGCCTTCCCTGAAATGCCTGTGCCCTGATGCCGTCAGGCTGTTGCGCTGCAGTCCGGCGGGAATGACCCGATGGCCGGCGTCCCCATCCGGTCCATCCAAAAGGAGACTGGCTGCAAGTCAGTGGGAACAGGAATAAAATTGCATAATAACAAGAACTGTCTGGTGTGGGCTGGCAGCCGCCACTTCGCATGCATGCAGCGGGAACCACACAATACCCATATGAAGTAGCATTCACCTGCGGACATCATGTCGGCCTTGTACCTTCCAGGAATTCATGAAACAGCGACAGACCAGAGACCTGCCGGCGGCACTACTGTTCGACGTGTACGGAACGCTTGCCGAAATCGGCGACAGGCGTGCTCCTTTCCGTCAGCTACTCCGAATTGGCGAGCGCATGGGAAGACCGCCGCATGCGACCGATGCAGCCGCGATCATGACCGCTCCCCTTACCCTGCGCGGATACCGCGGCGGCGGTCGCCATCGAGGCGGCCCTTGTCGCCCTGTTCCGCGCGCGCCTGCAGCTGTGGAAACGGCTGCTCAAGGACGGCAGTCCCGGCCTGCTCGGGCGGCAGCAGATCCGTGAACTGGTCGCCGAACTGCTGGCGCTGGGCAGCTTCATCGCTGCGCTCCCGGAGACCGGCTGCAGCCCGTGACCTGCTGGAAAACCGCGGGGGCCGCCCAGGACTTCGTCTTTCCTGACCGGGCGGTCGAGGTCGTATCGGCCGCGCCCGGCGCGGGGACTGTCGGCATCGGGTCGGTGCTCCAGCTGGACGCCCCGGTGCCCCTGGCGCTGCGGGTCTGCGTACTGCGCGAAGGCGCCGCTACGGACCCCGGCGCGCTTACCCTGCCGCTGCTGGTTGCGCGCATCATGGCGATGCTCCGCGGCGTGCCGGGAGCGCATGGCGCGCTGCACGACAGACTGCTGGCGGCAGGCTATGTGGAACACGACCATTACCGCACGGTCGCGTTCGTGCCGCTGGAGACACGGCACTACCAGGTCGCCGGCGGCTTTCCGAGGCTGGTCCGTGCAACCCTGCCGGCCGGGATAGCGGACGCCAGCTACACCATTTTCCTTAGCTCGATCGAAGAATTCCAGATTCCGGAGCACTCCCATGCAGCCTGACGACTTCCTTAACGAACTGCACCAGCTGGTGGTGCGCCGCGGCCAGGCGGACCACCTGGTCGACACCCTGGCCTTCGTGCGGGAAGTGGCCGAACTGCTGGAGGAGGATCCCGTGTTCGGAGAATTCGAGCCGGTCGAGTATCAGGGTTTGGGCTACAGGGGGCGGACCCTCAAGCTGCACGGTTTTACGCGGCCGGACGACGCGGACGGCAGCATCGGCATCGTCATTGGCCGCTGGGACGAACCGGACGCGCCGGCGACCCTGAACACGGCGACGGTGGACCAGATGACCGGATGGATGGAAAATTTCGTCCGCGAGGCCATGGAAAACAGTCTTCACGAGCGGGTCGCCGAAGCCAATCCCGCGTATGAACTCGCGCTGCAGCTGTACAACGATAGCGCAAAAATCAGCCGCATCCGGCTGCACATCTTCACGAATCTGACGCTCAGCAGCCGGTTCAGGGAAGAACTGCTGGATGACATCGCCGGCATTCCCGTCGAGCGTCACATCTGGGACCTGCAGCGCCTCGCCGCACTGTACGAATCGAGCCGCGAGCGCGAGGCCGTCCACATCGACCTTGGGGAGCTCGGCGGCATGGCGATCCCCTGCCTCGAGGCGGCACGATCGGACGAGCTCCGTTCCTATCTCTGTGTCGCGCAGGGGGACCAGCTGGCCGATCTGTTCGACCGCTACGGCAGCCGTCTTCTCGAGGGCAACGTACGCTCCTTCCTCGGCATGAAAGGCGGCGTCAACAAAGGGATCCGGGGCACGATCCAGGACGCGCCGGGCTGTTCTTCGCATACAACAACGGCATTGCGGCCACGGCGTCCGATGTTACGGTCGAGTCGCGCGGCGGGCAGCTGGTGATCACCGGTCTGACCGACCTGCAGATCGTCAACGGGGGCCAGACCACCGCCAGCATCCTGAGCGCGCGCAAGAAGGACCGGCTGAGTCTGAAAGGCGTGTCGATCCAGATGAAGCTCACGCGGGTGCTGCCCGAACAGGCGCAGGGGCTGATTCCGCGCATCGCCGAATTCGCCAACACGCAGAACAAGGTAGCCGCGGCGGACTTTTTCGCGAACCACCCTTTCCACCGCAGGATGGAAGAAATCTCCCGGCGTCTGCTCACTCCTGCCAAGGCCGGCCAGCGCATCCAGAGCAAGTGGTTTTATGAGCGCTCGCGCGGCCAGTACCAGAACGAGCGCCTGTATCTCAGCAGGTCCGAGCAGACCGCGTTCGAGAGCGAATACCCGCCGAGCCAGCTGCTCGGCAAGACCGATCTGGCCAAGTACGCCCACACGTGGGACGAAAAGCCGCACTGGGTCAGTCTCGGCGCCCAGAAAAACTTCACCCGGTTCGCGGGACGGTTCTCGAGCAGGAGCGCGGAAGTCACCGAAGCCGAACACTGGGAGAAAATCAGTCCGGAATTCGGCGACGGCTATTTCAGGACCATGGTGGCGGTCGCCCTCGTCTGGAAAAAGATGGAGGAGATTGTCGACGCCGGGCGCGGTTCCTGGTACGAGGGCGGCTACCGGGCCAACATCGTCACCTATACCGTCGCCAAGCTATTCCACGACGTCAGGAAGGCGGGAGGCGAGATCGATCTTGAGCGTATCTGGACGCGCCACGAGGCGGGTGCGGAAATCGCCAGCCGCCTCGAGCAGCTCGCGCCGAGCGTGCAGGCCTCGATCCTGCTGCCGCCACCGGGTGTCAGGAACGTGGGAGAGTGGAGCAAGAAGGACGAGTGCTGGAAGAGCATTGCGGCGCTTCACCTGCCATGGGATGGCAGCGTACGCAGCATTGCGGTGTCGAAAAGCCGGTTTGCGGAGAAGAAGACCGAGGACAGGAAACAGGGGCAGGTCGATGACAGCATCAATCTCCAGAGACAGCTGCTCGACCTGACCATGTCCGGTTACTGGACCGCCCTGCATGCCTGGTCACGCACGACCTCCCACCTGGCACCACCTGACATGGCGCTGGTGCTCAGGGCCAGTACGCCACAGGGCTTTATCAAAATAACGCAGCCGAAGGACCAGAAAAAGCTGGCGCTACTGAAGAAAACGGCAGAGGACGAGGGTTTTCGTCACTTGGCGCGATAAATGCCTGTCGGGAAGACTGCCGTACGGCGTGGCGGCCCGGGTACGGCAGCATCTTCCCGTCGCGCGCGTGTGATGCGGCAGATCCAGACCGCGTACGGCTTCCGGCCGCCCTCCGGGAGGTGAGCGCACACCTGCAGGCAGCGGGAACGTCAGCCGCACTGCGGCTGTGTCCTTCTGCTGACCGCTCCCATCTGCACCCGCAGGCGCCGGTCGCCGTTACCGCTTCTTTACTTCCTTTCAGCTGCCTAGTGGCGATCCGTCATGCAGTCAGGCGTCCGCACGATCGCGAGATGTTGTTCTTGCGGCACGGTCTGTCGCCTCGATGGATACAGTAAAGACGTGCGGCACTGGTTGCGCCCTGCTGCAAAAGCATGGCATTCCCCACACGATCCGATAGAGAAAGCACCGTTCTGCCGGACCGCTTCCTTATCTGTTCCGGCTCATCGTGTTGCTCTGCTGGTACTTCCGGCAGTGTTATTTGCATGCCAGGAAGCATATCTTCGCTGGCGGTGAGAATGTGAGAGTATTCAGTGTCCAAGATATTTTATAGTGAGCAACAGCTGTTGCCGGGAGGTGCTGGATCGCCGATACCTGTACAGACACGCAACTTCCGTCCTGCTCCACGCTACAGCCTTCGACCACGAAGAATGCTGTCCGTTTAACCCTACAAGACTCCGCTCTTCCCTCCCGTGCAAGCCATTCCCGCTGTCAGAACCATCCCCATTGCCCCACATGCCGGAAAAGTTACCGATGCACTTTCACGCATCGGCTATTCGATCGAAGAAGCAGCCGCAGACCTCGTCGACAATGCCATCGACGCCGGGGCCTCCGGCATTCTCGTGCGCTTTGTTCATGACGGAAGCGAGATCCGGCGGATCCTGTTTGCGGATAACGGCCGGGGTATGAACGAGGAAGAGCTGCTGGCCGCGATGCAGTTTGGTACGACGCGCGAGCGTGGAGATGCTTCGCTTGGCAAGTTTGGCATGGGCCTTAAAACGGCGGCGTTCAGTCAGGGACGCAGCCTGACGGTGATTACCCGCAAGAACGGACGTGTATCCAGCTGTCGCTGGACGCAGAAACTGATTTCTGCGGGCTGGAACTGCGAGGTCCTCGATTCCCGCAAGGCTGCATCGTGGCTGAACACCATCGACAGACCATTCCGGATCGAAAAGCACGGAACGCTCATCGTCATCGAAGAAATTGATCAGACACTTACCGGAACACGCGGCCTCGAGGCCGGCCTGCAGCGGCTGCAGAAAAAACTTGCCGCGCACCTGGGTCTCGTTTTCCACCGCTTCCTCGGGGAAAAGACCACGATCTGGATTGATGCGGTAGAAAGCAACGGCAGTGCCGGTTTCAGCGTTCCCGTCAGCGCACTCGACCCGTTTGCATATCCGGTAAGCGGAGATCCGAAATTTCCCAACGAGTTCAGCATCAGGCCAGGGAAGCTGCCCGCGCTGAGGTGCACCGCACACATCTGGCCACCGAACCAGACCAGTTCGGGCTTCATGCTCAACAGCAGCAACCCGTCATCAAGGCAGGGGTTTTACATTTACCGGAACAACCGGCTCATCCAGGCGGGTGGCTGGAACGGCTGGCGCGAAGGCGGCATCGACCCGGAGCTCAGCCTTGCGCGGGTCGCCATCGAGATGCCGACCGCCTACGACACCGAATTCCGTCTCAACGTCCAGAAGTCCAGTATCGAACTTCCGGAAGCGTTCCGGACGGCGCTTGCCACTACTCCACTGTCCGGGTTTGTAAACCGTGCGGCACAGGTCTACCGCAAGAAAAGAAAGGTCGAGGTCGATCCCGTGGCGGTGCCCGGGCGTGGCTTCGGTGCGGCCGTCAGGCGCAAGGCCACTTCCTTCCTCGCCGGGAAGAAAGCACCGACGAGCGAGGTTACCATCATCTGGGACCGCCTGCCCGCGGACCGGTTCTTCACCATCGACCGCGAGGAACGGGTCGTGCGGCTCAACAGCGGATTTCGCAGCGATGTCCTGCACGGCTCACAGTCAAGCCTGAATGACGTGCCAGTGGTCAAGACGCTGCTGTTTCTCCTGCTCAGGGACGACCTTCTGCGGCTGCGCGAAAGCCGCCAGTTTACGGAAAGGCTTGAGGAAATCAACGAGCTGCTCATGCTGGCGGCAGCCGAAGAGCGGAACAGGCAGAAAGAATAAACATGACCATCTCGAGGCATATCAGCTGGGAACAGCTCAGCGCCCGGATCGCGCTGGGCATTCCGTTCGTGCACAGGGTCCCGGCTCCCGGACCTGACCTGCCATCGCTCGACATTCGGGTTTCCGAACATGGCAGGGAGCTGGCATTGTGGCTTCCGGCGGGGCCGGCCACTTCGCTTTCCGTGTCGCCGCTGGCCACACTCGCAATCGAGGTGCTTCCCACTCCGGCCGGGCAGATGATCGAGATCAGGACCCGGACTCCTGCGCTCTTCCAGGAAATTTACGGCTTTTTTGTTTCGGTTATCGACAAGATTCAGCTGAACCACGCTGACCCGTCCGCGGCACTGACCGAAACGGTCGATGCGTGGCGCGACCTGCTGCGGGCCCAGAGCATGCTCAGTGACGAGGCGCAGCTTGGGCTGCGCGGAGAGCTCCAGTTCATGCGGCATCTCGTTGCCCGGATCGGCGATGAGGCACTGGCTGCCTGGACCGGGCCGCAGCGCCAGCCACACGATTTCCGTGCCGGAACCAGCGAATTCGAGGTCAAGACGACACGGGGAGTCAGTCATGTTCACGTGATCAGTGGCATACGCCAGCTCGAGCCTTCACCAGGCCACCAGCTGTACATTTACTCGGTGCGGCTGGCCCCCTCTGGCGCGAGGGCAGGTACCACGCTGCAGGAGGACATCGACCGGACCCGGGAAGTGCTGTCACCTGCCGGAAAACTCTGTCTCGACAGTATTCTGCGGACACAGTACGGCTACGAGCCGGATCATGCCGACTGGTATCCGCAGCGTCTTCAGCCTGCAGGCGTACCCCGTCTGGTACCGGTGGACAGCTCCTGTCCCCGCCTCACCGGTGAAATGCTTTCAGCGGTCCCGCATTCAAACCTCATCAGTGACGTCAGGTACCGCGTCAATCTCGAGGGAATGGGTTATCCCGAGGGAAGCGACGAATATGACGCAATACTTCTGAATGTCTGCTGAACCTTAAACTGTGCGAAGAAGAATACATGACCATTTTTGACCTAACCCAGAATGCGCTTGGCGGAATGGCCGGCGGTCCGCGCCCGCTCTCAAGCAGTCTCCTTTTTCACTCCGATGACGACGAGGCGGTGGTCGCAAAGTTTACTGCTTATGTCCGCCAGGCTTCCGCTTCTGATCCGGTATTCAACCTGCTCAACCAGAAACTGAGTGCCTGGGACTATGAGAGCAGCGCTGCATGGACCGAAGGCACATCGAGCAACTCGGAAAAACGACGCGCGCGGATATACGTTCTGCTGAAGGTGGGTGAAGAACTTGTCAGCCTATTTAATGAAAAATTCCCACCAAACCTGAACTACGACGCGCCGATCGTGATCGCGCGTGAGCATACCCCATGGTATGACACTGCACGGCAGGCCCGCCAGTCGTTTTACTGGAATGCCTATGCAGGTTATCTGCAGGACCGCAAGGGATGGAATCCGGACCAGATCGGGAATCTCAAGGAAAGTACGCGTCTTGTTATGGAGCGCCTGTCTGACCCGGAAAGCGAAACGATTTATCCGGTACGTGGACTGGTGGTCGGATACGTGCAAAGTGGCAAGACCGCGAACTTTACGGGGGTCGTAGCGCGGGCGGCGGATGCCGGATACCGGCTCATCGTTGTCCTGGCAGGAACTCTCAACATCTTGCGCACACAGACGCAGCGGCGGATGGACCGGGAGTTGATCGGCCTTCCTTTCATCACAGCGGACGGGGAGCCGGCCTATGCGCCCGACCTCAGGAATTTCATTGACCATGGCAGACCGCCGTCGGAGCTTGGAGCGTTCGACTGGAGCCGCCTCACCGGCAGCAAGGAAGATTTCCAGCGCCTCAGATATGGCATCGAGTCCCTCCACTTCCGGCAGCACGACAAAAGCAAGCCTTTCAATCATCCGGACAACCTGCACCGGGAGAACGCAAGGCTGCTGATTATCAAGAAACATCCCTCGGTGCTTAGAAAATTTGCGGAAGACCTCGCCGAAGTACAGAAGAAGCAGCCGCTGGCCGATATTCCAACCCTCATCATCGACGACGAGTCGGACCAGGCATCCGTCAATACTCACAAACCAACGACCAAAGAAATTCAGAAGCGCACCGCAACAAACTCGGCAATCGTATCTCTGCTCAAGCAGCTTCCACGTGCGCAGTACGTCGGATACACCGCAACGCCGTTCGCAAATGTTTTCGTGGATCCAAACAATGCTGAGGACCTATTTCCCAAAGACTTCATCATCAGTCTTCCGCGTCCTTCAAACTACATGGGCGTTGCTGATTTTCACGACCTGAATCGTCCCGACCGCGAGGTCCCCGGTCCCAACGAACGTGCGTTTGTCCGCGACGTTATCGGTAGCGATACGGATGACGGGAACCTGCGGAAGGCGATCGATTCCTATCTCCTTGCCGGCGCACTGAAGCTTTACCGGGCAGCGCAGAATCCTGAACTGGAAAACGCTTTCCGTCACCACACGATGCTCGTACACGTGTCCCACCTGACGGACTCGCATCATGAAACAGCCGCGCTGGTGGAATCGCTCTTGGAGTCGGGTGGCTATCTGAATGGCAAAGCATGGCCACGCCTGAAAAAACTGTGGAACGAGGACTTCGCAGTGGTCTGCAATGACCGGGCAGGAGGCTATCCGGTACCACAGGAGTTTGAATACCTCACCCCATATTTTGGCGCCTGCTGGCAGAAACTCAACGATACCCCCAAACCCGTTTTGACCATCAACGGCGATTCGGAAGACAATCCGGATTTCGAGAGCACTTCCGTCTGGAAAATTGTCGTTGGCGGAGCCAAGCTTTCCCGCGGATACACGATCGAAGGGCTGACGGTCAGCTATTACCGGCGTCGTGCAGGAGCCGCGGATTCCCTGATGCAGATGGGACGATGGTTCGGGTTCCGTGACGGGTACCGTGACCTCGTAAGGCTTTTCATTGGCCGCAAGGAGCCGTTGAGCAAATCTGCGGCACAGGACAAAGACAAAACAGAGGGTAAAAAAGTCACGAAAAATAAAAAGGACAGCAAACCCAGAACCATCGACCTCTTCCAGGCATTCGAGGCGGCCTGTATGGACGAGCTGGAATTCCGCAACGAACTGAGGAAGTACGAGAAGCAGGCAGATGGCAAACCGCTTCTTCCCGTCCAAGTACCGCCACTTGTCCCCTCGCATTTGCTGAGACCGACGGCAGCAAACAAGATGTACAACAGCAAAATCCTGTTCACGAACTTTGCCAGAGCATGGAAAGAACATACCGTCGCTCCCATTGACGAGAACGACATCGTCCATAACCAGAATCTGTTTGCGTCCCTTCTTGGGGAAGGCACGAAATCCGGAAAGCTGTCGGTCACGACCACAGACGGAATGTTCGAACGGGACGCACGCTGGAAAACGATCGAGCCCGCAGCGATGATCGCCTTCCTCGGGGCATACCGCTGGGCCACTGGCAGCAACGGTGTCCTTCAGCGTGAACTGGAATTTCTGAAGACGGACGGCAGCGAGATTGACGAATGGCTTTTCCTTTATTTCGAAGGTCCCGTACGTTCCGCGAGCTGCAGCGTCGGCTCCGAAACATTCAGGGTGTACAACCGTTCCCGTACCGAAGACGGGCGCTTTGGTGTGTACTCGGAAAGCGTCCATCGCCCTATCGTCAAGTATCTTTGCGGGGCCGCGGAAGGGACTGCGAATAACGGGGTCACAAAAAAGCTGAGAAGCAAAAAGCAGGCTGTTTTCGTGTTTTATCCCACTGCCGAGCTGGGCAGTGAGGGAAACACGGGCAGCCTCCTGGTTACTCCCGGATTCGCCCTCCAGTTCCCGGATAATAAAAATCCCATGCAGATCCGATTTGGCGTCGAAGTCAAGGCCCGGGAGCATGAGGCTGTAGCAGACGTGGACAGCGCAAGTGCTGCGGGGAACGCCCGGAAGACAAAGGCGCCGGTGGCCCGCAAGACAGCGGCGGCGGGAAAGCGCAGCAGGAGCTGATCCCGTAACTGAGATGACAATGGGGCCGGAACTTTCCGCCCCTGGATGCAGACAGATCCATCAGCCTCTGCGCTCCAGCTCCGGTTGAACCGTAACGGGTTCAACCGGCCAGGCGTTTGCAGATGACAAGGCAGTATGTCGCGCTGTCGAGTACCAGTTCGGGAAAAAGCGCTGGAGCCTGAAACTGGACGATGAGCCGCAATGTGATCAGCGATAAGGGGCAGGACAGTAAGTCCGTGTTCGAAACCGTTGAAGGCCCCGGTGAGCGGAACGGAACTCCATCCAATGAATAATTACTGGAAACGCAGGTATTACACCGGTATTATCGACTATAGTGGTGTTTTCATATCGCGGTCAAGTTGTTTTGGAACGCATAGAAATGTCATTGCTGGGCCTTATCGACATGCATCGGACTGAACATGCGCGCACTTTGCTTTTTGAAGAAATCGCTTTCGACTACAGCATCCTTCGAGTGCGATGATGAGGAAAACAAAAGGTAGTACGCTAAGCGCATACCGCTGGCACGCGGCACAGCTGTATGCTTTGGGGCGACCACGGCTCTTACGTGCAAAATGAGATTCCGCTTTGGGTCGAATCCGGTTATTAATCCAAGTTCAGTTAGCAGACTTCGCGCTGCCGGCTTAAGCGGCATTCTGTCCTCTCCGCAGCAACCTGCGGGGCTACTAGTCGCACCTTTACTTCGTATCTGCGGGACGTCTCAGTTTTTCTTCATAAGTAGCTTCGTTTTTACTTCAGCGGACCGCAGAGCCGGATTTCAGTACTCAAAGAACGCATGGCATCGCCCGTAGAGATGGAGGCATAGCCAGCATCTGGCATGAAGAACGTCTGAAATCATCGTGGCAGAGCGGGAAAAATCCCGGCCGTACGGTCAGCCATGCCCGGCCATTGTCAACCCGTCCTGTTGCCAGTCATCCTGGAGGTACATGGTGCAGACGTTGGTCCTGTTTGTAACTGTCCGGGCTGGTAACAGTGCACATGCCCCTTCTGGCTGCGCAGTCGCCAGCAATGTCCGAAGGTTTGCTGATTCGCTGTTGAGCAGCCCCGTAGCAGCACCGCGCGACCATTCACGGCCCGGCATGTTGATACTGCGCTCAGGCCTACGTAGCAGTCAGACCCGGTCATCGAACATCAGGTCCATTTCCCGAAGGCACTTTTGTCATCACATCAAGCTGATTCTGCACTAGCGCAATAGAGATGTAATCCTAGGCAGGGCATGCGTGCTGCAACGGCCCCTCAAAGCGGGTTTTTGTCATGTTCGCCGGCAGAGTCCGGATAAGCGTTCAGTCGCGTTGTATTTCAACAACGCCTTTTCCGATATCTGAAAATATTTACCAGAAAAATATTATTTATCCGAATTAAATATTCCTTTTCTAATTTCCCTGCTTTTACGAATTTTTCTATCCGCGAAAAAAATATTCTCATTCTGACGAAAGTTTTTTTTCGCTCCGAATATTTATTGATGGGGCGGCTGATGGCATTCAGGCATACCTGGGATTGACTCTGTCCAGATAGCCTGGCTACTATGGTTCGGCACCCGGTTACATGGCAGTCTGAAACAACCCCATTGCATGCAGCATAAATATGACCGGTTCACGCGTAACAGACGTGGAATGGCTCTTGGAATGCAATGAGATACCGGAACATGCGGAACAGCTTATAAAACGGAATGTAATACTCCTGCCTGCAACAATCTGAAGCCGTTTCGATCACATTCACAAAGCCAACATCATCCCCAGACATAAAGGAGGACCTGGTGGTGACATCTGGCATTTGAAAGGGAAAAATGAGCACTGTTGATATTATCGCCGACCCTGGCGCGGAAATGGTTCCGGAAAAAAAGGTGGTGAAGCTTGAGGATGCATTACGCCTTGGCCTGTCACGATATTTTACCGCCCTGCCCTGTAGAAAGGGACACGTCAACGAGCGCCGGGTTAAAGGCAGACAGTGCGTCGGGTGTCATAACGAGAATGCACGCCTCAGCCGGGCCCGTCTTTCAGCCGGGCGCAAGTTTCCTGGACAGGGCGGGCAGCACAGCGTCATCAGAGCTGGAACGGTTGCCGTCTGGCCTTCGGCCTGCGACCTCGGCACAATCTTCGCTCCCACTTCTCATGCGGAAGCGGTGCTTGCCGGGGCTACCAGGTACTTTACCGGGACACCATGCGCCAGCGGACACATCGACCAGCGAATGGTTGGCAATGGCGGTTGTGTGGCATGTGCCGTCCGCCAGCGCAACGGCACCGACGCACTCCGTTACAGGGCCCTGATGCGCATGATCGAGACAGCATCCTACGCCGAAAGAGTGCCATCCGGGCGGCCCATACTTCGCCGGCAGACCGCAATTGAGGCGGGACAGAAGGTGTATTTCGATGGAACCGTCTGCAAAGCCGGCCATATCGCCAGCCGTTACGTAGGAAATCTTGAATGTGTTGTTTGCTCCCGCGTCAGGAATCGTGAACGCTATGCCCGGGATAAGGAATTCCGACAGCGCCGAATCGCATATGAAGTCGCGCGCAACCGGCGCCAGGATGTACGCGCGCGTCGCCTTGTTCAGATGCAGGAGTACAACCGGAGACCTGTCGTCCGACGGCGCCTGCTGACCCGCCTGAAGACAGAGCCCGTTTTCAGGCTCACGTGGAACGTCCGGAGCCTTCTCCGCTACACGCTGAAGAAGCGTGGTTACAGAAAGTCACGACGGTTGCAGGAGATCCTGCGCTGCAGCATTCCTGAATTCATACACCATATCGAGCGCCAGTTTACTCGCGGCATGAGCTGGACAAACCAGGGAGCATGGGAGATCGATCATATCGTTCCACTATCGACGGCACGGACGGAAGCGGAGCTGACTGCTCTCTTCTGTCATACAAACATGCGTCCATTATGGAAACGCGAAAACCGGTCAAAGGGTGCAAAGCGGCTGTACCTGCTTTGATTCAGCTCTGCGGGGGCTGGCCAAGGCAGACGCCGTACACTGTACACAGTTATGTCTTCCGGCTTGGCAGCGTGTTCGCGCAGAAGAGCGCCACCTTGGTTGGCTTTGGTGCAGAACCGGAGGGCCAGAATTCCCGTGAGCTGGAACCGGGCAGTGACAGGGTGCCGGCAGCATCCTGTTCATCGCATCGGTAACAGAAATGACGGTAATGCTGCGGCTCTGACGGCATTCCCAGCGGCCAGTATGTTGTCAGTAAAAAATCCGCTAAACTTCCGGACCCAATTCATCACCCCGGAGTACCGGTTTGACCATTTCCAGAAGCGGCGTCGATGCCGTCACGGCCGGCGACCTGCTCGGCAGGAATCTGCGCATTCCTCCCTACCAGCGCCCCTACAGCTGGGCACCCGCGACCGCCCTGCAGCTGCTTGACGACATCCAGGACGCCATGGCCGATCATGAACGGCGCGACGTCTCCTATGTCCTGGGTGCCGTGATCCTGCACCGCACCGCGTCGGGTCTAGACGTGGTCGATGGCCAGCAGCGGCTGCTCACGCTTCACATGATCCTGCTGTTTCTCGATGAGGCAGGCCCCTGCACGCACGGCCTTCATCCGGATAACCCGGTCGGTCGCGTACGCGGTGCCATCGGCCGCCATACCGGTGCCCTGTCACCGGACCAGCGGAGCGGGCTTGCCGGGTTCATCCGGAACCGATGTGAACTGGTATCGGTCGAGACGGACGACCTCGACGAAGCCTTCCGCGTGTTCGATTCCCAGAACTACCGCGGCAAGGCACTGGCGCCCCATGACCTGCTCAAGGCGCACCACCTTCGCGAAATGCGCGATGAAACGGCAGCCATGAAAGCGGCGATAGTGGAAACTTGGGAGTCGGCCGGTGACGACGAACTGCACCGGCTGTTTTCGACCTACCTCTACCGGATTGCACGCTGGTCCCGTGGAGAGAGCGCACCGCAATTCGGCATTCACGACATCGGGCTTTTCAAGGGAATCTCGCACCGTGAGGCCAGATCACCGAGTGCCCGCTACCATGCCGCTGCGCAGGTTGCGCTACCGGTGCTCAATGCATGGAGAGTTCTGGGGTCGGGTCCGGACCATAGAAATGCCGGCCACAGCCGGTTCCAGCTGGACGCACCGCTGCTGGCCGGGCGGGCATTTTTCGACATGGTGGCGTTCATGCTGCCCGAACTGACCCGCGTGGCCCGGGAGGGGTTTGGTGGAGAATGCGCGCGGTTCGCGCTGTACGACATCCCTGCAGGGGAAGACGGCCCTGGCCTGACAGAACGCCCGTCGCGCAGCCGGTACCGGCTGGTTTCGGAGCTCTATCTGGCTGCGCTCCTCTATTACACTAACAGGTTTGGCGACGAGGACACGGCAACCGCGCGCAACCGGCTTTTCGCCTGGGCTTATGCGCTGCGCGTCGAGCTGCTTCGCGTTCATTTCGCTCGGTCGACAACCGGGCGCGTGGCGACCGGGCGCATCCCTCCGCGTTTGCACTCATGCGGGAGGCCGCGACCGGTCGCGCGGTCCGCGCACTTGCGGGCCCGGGCAGGCCCTACGGCGACACACACGAAAAACAGCTTCGCAGACTTCTGGACGGGGTAAACACCTGATGGACAGTAACCGGATCACCCCCCTGCTTCTGACTGTCGGCGCGCTGTTCGACAACGGTGACGCGGTTTATACCGTGCCCATCTATCAGCGCAACTACGCATGGCAGGCCGGTCAGATCGAGCAGCTGCTGCGCGACATCCTTGACGCCGGCAGGGACGCAGCCGGCAACAGTGCGGCCAGCTACTTCCTCGGCAATCTCATGGTAACCGAAGCGCAGGGCACGCCCGGCCGCTTCGAAGTGATTGACGGACAGCAGCGGCTCACGACCCTTTATCTGCTGCTGGGTTTTCTGGCAGAGAATGGCGTTACGGAGTACGGACACCTGGGCCGTCTGCAGTACGAATCGCGCCCCCGCGCCACGGAAGCACTGCGGCTGATCTCGGCTGCATCCCCGCGTCAGCCCCTGTCGCAGGCGCAGGTGACCGACACCGGGGATGCAGGCATCCACCAGGGTTACAACGTCATCCGGCAGTTCATGGCCCAGCATGTCCGCGACACTGACGGGCTGCGCAGGTTTGCCGGCTTTCTGCGCGCGAACGTGACCCTTGTAAGAGCATCGCTGCCCCGCAGAATGGATTTCAACCGTTACTTCGAATCATGAATACCCGGGGCGAGCAGCTGCGCCAGACCGACATCGTCAAGGCGCGACTGATGCAGCACCTCGGCGATAACGCGGGACGGGACTGCTTTGCCTGGATCTGGAATGCCTGCTCGGACATGGATTCCTACGTCCAGATGGCGCTGACGCGCGGCGACACGGGCCTGCGCAGCAGGATTTTCGGTGACAGCTGGTCCGCGCTCTGCATCACGGACTTTCAGGAACTTCTTGATGTCAGAAAGCCGGCTGCGACGGCAGCAGGAGGTTCCGCTGGCGATGCGTCACTGACTCTCGATGCGGCGCTGGCGCAGTATGCCGGATCCGGCACGACCGGAGGAGGCGAGGAGCAGGAAAACGTACGGTTCAGTTCCATCATCGAGTTCCCCATTTTTCTGCTGCACGTTGTCAACGTCATGAACGGGGACAGCGGCGAGCACGAGGACAGTCTGGACGACAAGCGTCTCATCAGGCGCTTCGGGGAAGTTCTTCAGCCGCTTGATCCTGCTGCCAGACGGACATGGGTCGAGCGGTTTGCCTGCCGGCTGCTGCGCTGCCGGAACCTGTTTGACATCTTCATCCTCAAGCGCGAATTCACTGCCTCGAACGGCGAAGACGGTGACTGGTCTCTCCGGCGTCTCGTCAAGGCTTACTCCGGAAACCAGCCCACCGCACAGTACAGGAACACGCTCCCGCGCGCCGGGGGCGATGGCGCGGACGATGACAATGCGGAGGCGTCGGCAGGCGCCCTGCTGATGCTGCAGTCGATGCTGCGCGTGACTTACACGTCTCCCCGCACGATGCACTGGATGACCAGGCTGCTGAAACGTCTGGACGCGGGCGAACGCGACACACTGACGGAGGCCGGCCTGGCCGACTCACTGCGCGCCTATGCCCGTGCCAAAGTCAGCGAGGCCTTTCCCGCGGATGAGGAACCCCTCGGGTTCGCGATCGGCCGCATTGTCTTTACCTATCTCGACTACCTGCTGTGGGAGAAACAGCCGGATCCGGAATTCAGGTTCGCGTTCCGCAATTCGATCGAACATTTTTATCCGCAGAATCCGGACGAGCAGCAGTCGGGAATGAAGGTGTCAGGAGACCGGCTCCACCGGCTGGGCAACCTGGCGCTCGTGAGCGTAGGCGCGAATTCGAAGTTCAGCAACAGCCTGCCCGGCGCCAAGGCAGTCAATTTCCTGTCGACGATCGGGAAACAGAGTCCCAAACTGCAGCGGATGGCGGAGATCACCCTTGGCACACCGGCACGGGAATGGGGCGACACTGAAGTGAACCTGCACCATAAAGCCATGGTGAGCCTTCTGCGCGAGGATCTCGCCCGCTGACAGCTCCAGCGGTCCGGCACCTGGCGGAGGACATCACCGTCAGGTCCAGGAACGAAGCCTTTCAGCCATGCCTGCGGCGTACGGCAATGGAAACGCCCGGCTGCGCCACGTGCGCGTCATGGCGCCGTACCCGCTAACGGGGTCGCGCTGCCGGAATACCGCTAGTGGAGTCCGAATGAACGGGCACAGGTCGGCGCTGGTCCCAACACCGGTTGCAGACCTCGTCACGGTGTCTGGGATTCCGGCCGGCAGGCCGGTGCAGACCTGCGAGGCCTGCTCCACATCAGCTGCTGCGGTGTCCCCTTCCGGTTCAGTAGCCGTCCATGAAAAGTACCGCCTCGACACCCCTCATGGTCCATAGCACGTCGCGTTCTCCGAACGGCATTTTCGGGTAGCGGGCGTCCCGGTTCAGGATGTCCCTGATCGCGAGCACTGCGGACGTTGCCGCAAACTGTCCGCTCCATCGCTGATAGGCGTCGGGCCAGGCGAGGACAAGCTCGCGTGGCCGGGTACCGCCACGCGCCGCGTCGATCCTGCCCAGCCCGGGGAACAGATCCGCAGGAAGCCAGCCGTGCTCGCGCAGGACCGTGTCCAGACGCCAGGTCAGTGACGTTGCCACCCGCGAATCATTGATCACCTGCGGCATCCTGGCCGTTTCGTCTTCGAGATAGGCGGTGGCGAAAGAGGCGACTTTCGTGTACCCGCTGTTCATCGGAGCATCCGGATAGTCCACCCGGCCGGACACGGCGTTGGCCAGGGTATGACGGACCTTCTGCCACGTAACGGCACTCTTCTGGCGCGTTCCGCCCCACTCGAATATTTTCGCGGCCCAGATGACGGCCTGTACCTTGTACTGCCTGTTCCATTCGATGCCGTGCCGTACAAGGCGTGACAGCATGCTGCCCTGCCACATGATCTCCGCAAGGCTGTGCTGAGTCTCTTCGAAGGTACGTTTTTTCCAGTCATACCTGCGCAGACGCTCGTCCCATGGCTTTTCCTGCTGCATCTGCCCGACCAGCAGCATGAGTGTCTCATGGGCTCTGCTGCGAGGCAGATGCATCGCGACGGCAGTGGCGCCCTCTTCGATAGCGGCACCCGATTCGACGATCGCCTCGACCGCCGTACTGCCAGACACAGTTCCCAGGGGTTCCTCGCGCGCGGCAGACGGGCGTGCGGCAGCGTCCTCGCCCGCACGGTCACGAACCGAATACAGCATGGCTCTGCCCCGCATGCCAACCCGAAGGAATGGCGCTTCTGCTCCGTCGGGAACGTTTGCGCCCATACCGAGATCAAGGCCAGCTCCGCTGACCGAGCGGTTCGGCGGCTGCGTACGCAGATTGCTTTCCGTGATTCCTTCGAAAAACTCTGCAATTCCCAGCAGGTCGCCTGTCGTTTAGGAATCTTCCAGAAGTCCGGCATGGACTGCTTCCCTGATCCGTTCATGTAATGACATCCCTTTTTCACTCCCTAAAAATTTGATCACATCCCGGCTCAGGCGCGGCAGCAGCTGGCTTGGCGCCGTATCCGCAGTGCCTTCGCAGGATGACACCTGCATGAACCGCGCGGTGGTCGCGGGCCGTGACCCTGCCTGGCAGTACGGGACCCGTTCCGGTTCCAGCTGCCAGTCGTGACCGGACTGCAGCACGCCACACATCACCGGTTCGGATAAAAGGTTTCTATCGTCTGATAGACCGATGCAGCCATCGAGCCAGACTGCTTTTTTACCGCAGTCCAGACCTGGTCCGGGGCGGGAATCCGGTCCGCGTACTGGCAGACCGCGTGCGTGTCTAGGGGCGCTTCCTGGTGCTCCAGCACCAGCCCGTTCAGCGTCCGGGCAAGCTCGCAGTCGGACCTGATCTCGAGCGCCGTCCCTGTTACCAGCGCAAAAACCCCGACGTACGGTGCCGCCCGGACCGGCATTTCCGCAATCAGCCCGCCCGCGTTCACTGCCAGTTTTCCGGTTATCCGGTCCGCCACGTTCTTCACCGCTTTCGCACGCCTGGCCGACATCGCTTTCAGTGCGTTCCGTTCCGTCTCCAGTGCTGCCTGTCTGTCCCGCAGTAGCCCGTGTTCCGTATGCAGCTTCATCAGTCGGCTGTCCACCTCGGCCTTCCGCGCCCTCACCTTGCTGTTTTCATCCTCGAGCCGTGCAATGCCGGACTCGAGCTCCCTCGCGCGCTTCGCGAGCATGGCGTTGTGGCGGGCCACGTCTTCTGCAGGCCTGACGGGCTTACCCGGGCCTCTGAACGGACCGGCCGGCTCTCCGGAAGCCACCACGACCAGAGGGCAAGGATGTCGAGTGCAGCCGACCGGGCCCGCTCGCTCAGTACGGCGGCGAAGTTGGTCACGACGAGTACGGCGGCAACGCTCCAGGGAAGGAACACCGCAAGAAGGCGTGTGGCCGTGCCTTTCTCTCCTGTCCGAACTGCTTCGGGCCGGCACTGGCTGTCGGTTTTCATCGGTATCCTTTCACAAAAAATCTCACCCTGTCGACAGGCATCCGACGAGGGCGCATGATGTACGGCCTTTGCCGGGCGCGGCAGGCGTTTCACGGCCTGCCACGTCCGGTGTCCGGTACCGCGTCATCCGCGCTTTCGCTGCCGTCCTGCCTTACCCGCAGTCTTTTTTGAGCGGGTCGAAGGGGTTTACAGGCAACCTCGGGTACGCGGCTCCGGCAAACACTCTTGCAACCGCCTTTCCCGTTTCGCGCGCCGTTTCAGCCGCCGTCGCTCCATGGAAGCGTTGCCTCCGGAATTCGCCCAGTCCGGCGCCAGCCGCTCCGGCCAGCGATTCGACAAGCCGCACCTGACCGCTGACATGCCTGCCGGTTCTTACCCAGCTGCAGAAGTGCTCGCAGTTGTTCGCCTGGAGGTCGTAGCGGTCTTCGCCAAGACGCGAGCGGGCACGGGCCACGGCGCTCTCACCGTCATGCACCGGTTCTGGATAGCGGCGGACCCGAACCTTTTTCCCGACACTGAAACGGTCCAGCGTGGTGATTTCAACCGGACCGGAGCTCAGGCCGTCGGCCAGGCCGGCGTAATGGATGACCTTGCCCTCACCGATGTAAATGCCATGATGTGTATAGCCGGGGCGGCTGGTGATCAGGTGATCACCTGGTTCAAACTTCATGCATGCTCCTGTCATCTGTGGATTACGTTCCGGGCACTGCCGTTCCGGGATGCCGGCGTACACCCGCAGCCCCGATCGGTGTTGTTCGTGATGGACGGTGCGGTGCATGGGCTGTTCATGATCTAGTTGCGGCTCAGCCCCGGACCGGAAACCGGCACCGGTGCGTTGCTGAGTCATACACAGCATACTCGATGCACTACTGAAATATATGCACAAATTGTCACATCCGAAGTTTGCGTAAACGACGGTTTGTGCGTGTATTTCAGAGGAGCTGACTGACCGGCCGTGAAACCGGAACAGACACCTGGTTCGAATGATGGTGGACCGTTACGGCGCGCCGACAGTCATGTTGCCTGTTGCGCGCCGCCCGGGCAGGTTGCGGCCGGCTGCTGGCCAGATAGGCCGTTGCCACCAGAAGAAGGCGGGATGACGGGAGAGCGCAGCTCGATAGCCGCAACTTCGCTACGCAGCCACTCGGCCAGCGTGTCGACACTGCCAGGAATATCCTTGTTGCGTCCCCGAAGTACACATTCCCACACGGTCGCAACACGCCATCCTGCATCACGCAGTGCCTGCGTCACCCTTGTGTCGTTTGCCCGATTTCTGGCTATTTTCGTGGCCCAGAATTCCGTGCGTGTTCCGGGCAGCCGGAACAGCGGACAATCGTGGCCATGCCAGAAGCAGCCGTGAACGAACACGACCGCGCGCAGTCGGGGAAATACGATGTCCGGCTTGCCCGGCAGGTCAGGATGATTGACACGGAACCGGAAACCGCGCCGGTGCAGGAGACTGCGGATGAGTTTTTCCGGTTTTGTGTCGCGGCCACGGATGCCGGACATCATACGGCTACGTGTGGCGCTGTCTACGATATCGGCCATTGATTGCTTCAGGAACAGTACCGTTCCATCATACGCGGCACGCATCATACGGGGCGCGTGAATGGTCGCGCATCCGCACTCGCACTGCCTGGACTACTGTCGCCCCAGCCGGACGGCTGCCGCCCCGGCTGGGCGAAAGAATCAGGCGGCCAGTCTGCCCTCGTCGGCCTGCTTCTCGCGCGCGATACGTCTGCCGCTAATGATCCGGTCCCTCATCAGGCGCGCCACTGCCGCAAATACCGGCACCACAACCGAGTTGCCGAACTGCCGGTAAGCCTGGGTATCCGATACCGGAATGCGGAACGAGGATTCACCCGGCCCGTCATAGCCCATCAGGCGGGCACACTCCCGTGGCGTCAGCCGGCGTGGCCGGTTTTTCATGTTCTGCTCGTGGTGCAGTCCCAGCGACGGATCGAATCCACGGTCGACGAGGATTTCCGAACCGTCCTTGTGATAACGCGCGGAGAGCGTCCGGGTCACATGGTTCGCGCCCACCAGTCCGTAACCGAACCCGTTGCCCTTCTCCTTGTGCTTGATGGAATAGTTGAACAGATATTCCCACAACTTCGGTGTCAGGACATAGCACGGATCCGTTTCGGCATCGAGGATGTCACCCAGCGTCGGCTTTTTCTCGGGGAATTCCTGTGCAATGTTCCTGAGCGTGAATCCTTCATGCACGCCGAGGTCCTTGCGGAACCCCACCAGCACGATCCGCTCACGGTGCTGCGGCACGAAATGCGCGCCATCGATGATCTTCGGATCCGGAGTTCCGTTTGCATCCGCATCGGAAACCCAGTAACCCAGTTCATCAAGCGCGGCCATGATGACCCTGAACGTTTGGCCCCTGTCGTGGCTTTTCAGGTTCTTGACGTTCTCGAGCACGAACGCCACCGGGCGTTTCGCGGCGATGATGCGCGCGACGTCGAAAAACAGCGTTCCCTGGGTATCGCACTCGAAGCCGTGCTTGCGGCCGAGCGAATTCTTCTTGGACACGCCGGCAATCGAAAACGGCTGGCACGGGAAACCCGCCAGCAGCACGTCGTGGTCGGGAACCTTTTCGTTGATGTGGTGGTAAGCCTCTTCTTCGGAAACCTCGGGCCGTGCACTGAGCGTCACTTCACGGATGTCCTCGTTGAAGGTGTGGACGCTGTCGTCAGAATGATGGTTCGCCTTGTACGTACGCACCGCAAACGGATTCCACTCGCTCGTGAACACGCAGCGGCCGCCGGCCTGCTCGAAGCCCCTGCGGATGCCGCCAATGCCGGCAAACAGGTCAATGAAGTCGAAGTCGTGCTTCCGGTCTACTAGCGGCGCGTCCGGAAGCAGGACATGCAGATGGCGGAATTCCGCCTCGCTAAACTCGAGCGGCAGTTTTCCTTCAAGACAGCGCTTCAGCGTATCCCGCGTCCAGGCACCGGGCGAAACCCCGTTGAGATGTTCGGCCACGAATTTCGGCTCATAACTTTCCAGCGTCTTCTTCAGAAGGCGCAGGTTGTCGCGCTCGGGCGACGTGGTATTCAATTCGGACATTTAAGACTCGATTCCTGGCGGAGGGCGGCCGCCCCCATGAAGGGGGGACGAAAACTCAACATTATACTGGATGTTAACACAGTCTCTCCACCCCCGGCAGCAGCCACCATGCTGAACCGCCAGAAAATGCGAAGCACGATGTCACTGACAGTTCCGGTCCGGGCATGGCAGACGGAAGCTTCTTCTCCTGCCGCGTGCAGGACTGCTGCCGCCTGGCCTTTCCGTTGTGAAGACGGGACAACGGAGCCCCCTGCGACCTGCAGATAGCCCGATCCGGTACGCAACTGCCCTGAACGCCATTCCGTCCGGATCCCGGATTCTTCCCTGTTTGCCCGCGGACTACACTGAGCCGCCTGGTGGGCCCTTATGGCTGCCCGGTTCCGGGACTTGCTTTATCAGAAACGGTCAACGTACACTTGCTTTGAGGAACATTTCCAGTACCGTATCCGTAGCTTCCGTAACCCCACGGCCGCCGGCATTCACCCTGTGACGGGCACCGGATCGGGCGCGGGCGTGCCCCCAGGAACACCAAGCAGAATCTGGGAAGCCACGCCTAGCCGACATCTGGAACAGAGACTGTTTCCAAAGTCGAAGGCCAGCACAAGACTGTTTGCCGATGCACTGCGCACGTCAAGTGCGCAGCGTGGCGATGCCGTCGAGGTTTCCCAAGACGAGTTCCTGTACATCCAGAACCTGACGTCCGATTGTGATTTTCCTCCGGCCGCACCGGGCCGCAACAATGGAGGACGGACACATGTGCCAGCGCGACACTCTGCAGCGCCACGTCAGTTGCAGGCCGGCTCAACCTTCGAACGTGCCAGCCCGTCCGGGTGCGTAACGCAGCCATTGCCGTGCGGGCAGACCGGGTTGTGCAGCATGTCGCCCGAACCAATTGACGCCAGGACAGGCAGAAGTACAGCAGGCATGTCAGGCAGATTGCTCGGCCGCGTTCTCACCCATACAAATGCCGGCCACATGAGTGCCCATGTCCGGCATTTTAATTTCCAATATACAATAGCCTGCGCGATGCCTGCAAGTCGCATGACGTGACGGCAGTGGCAGACGAAAGGACAAAACGCCTGTGAACCGGATCCCGATTTTTGAAAACTGGCCCATTGTGGCTGGCGGCAGCGCGGGAAAGCCGCCCGTTTCCGGCACGAGGTACCAGCGCGTGATATATCCTCGCGCCGGCGGCGGGAACCGCCGCCTGGCGGTCAAGCAACATGCGAGGGCCATTGCCGTCGCCGGAGGCCAGCCATGAAGCAGGGTTACCTGTCACAGTATTTCCAGGGCATCGCTGCGAAACACCTGAGCAGCGTCGAGGCCGACATCCTCGTGTCAAACCAGCACGAGTTCAATGGCACGGCAGGACTGCGTACGCTGCTCGGTGAACCCGCCGGCAAGGTGCGCTATGACGCCACGCTGCTGTACCTCGGCGACGACGAGGATGCAGCCATCATCGAGGAAGGAAGCCTGACCTGGTATGACGCACGCCAGAAAGCCCGCCTCGAACGGGGCGTGAAGCGCTGGGAGCACCGGCTCTACTTTCCGACCACCCGCGTTTCCGAAGTGGCAGCAGCGGGCGATCTGCTCGTCATTGGACTGCTGCAGGACGGAAGCCTGCTGGTCGTCATCGCGGACAGCGGTTCGGGCGCCGCAAGCCAGATCGCGTGGCTGTTCGGGGTCGGACAGGCGCAGCAGCAGGGCTTCCTCGTCAAGTCGGAACTCAATACGGAACATGACCGTGTCGGTTTCATATCGAGCCTTATTCTCGAACGGATCGGAATCGCCGTCGAGTCTGTCGCACCTGACTACCTAGCCGTACTGCTGGAGCGGTTTGGTGCGCGTTTCCCGCCAACCAGGGAGTTTTCGGCGTTTGCGCGTTCCACCCTGGACGACTGTTCTCCTCTGGAGGCCCCGGACGACACCCTGATGGCGTGGATGGAACGCGAGGAACTGCTGTTCCGCACGCTCGAGCGGCACATCATCGCGCAACGTCTGGCGGGCGGGTTCGTGAACGATGGCGGGGATACGGATGTCGACGGCTTCCTGCAATTCTCGCTGTCAGTGCAGAACCGGCGCAAGAGCCGCGTTGGGCTGGCATTCGAAAACCATCTTGAAGTACTGCTGACGGCGCACGGTATCCGTCATGCACGCACTGCCGTTACCGAGAACCGCGCGAAACCCGATTTCCTCTTCCCGGGCGCGCATGAGTACCACGATGCAGCCTTTGACGCGGACGGACTGACCATGCTGGCCGTGAAGTCCACCTGCAAGGACCGGTGGCGCCAGATCCTTGCCGAAGCGGACCGGATACCGCACAAGCACCTGCTCACGCTCGAGACCGCGATTTCACGCCAGCAGACGGACGAGATGAAGGAAAAAGGGGTCAGACTGGTCTCGCCACGCCGGCTGCACGAGACCTTCGGTGCGGGGCAGCGGGAATGGCTCATGGACGTGGAGGAGTTTATCGCCACCGTACTGCACAAGCAGGGCCTGAATGGATGAGCCCGGGCCACGGCCGGAGCAGCCGGACGGCACGCCCCAGGAAAGTCCCGGTCCTGCCGTAGACAGGACGCTCACGCTCAGGCACCGGTGGTGAAAGGCCCGCGGCCATCAGGGGGACCGGTCATGCAGCGCGGCCGTTCTTCAACCCGGATCCGGACGGCGTTTACCGCTACTGCGGTCTGGCCGCCTGCAGAAGGGATAGCTCGGTGCGCAATGCGTCCGTAACCTGCTGCGCGGAAGCCGGCAGGGACAGCAGCCTGTCGCGGCCCGCAGCTATTGATGACTGGGCCAGCTTGATTTCGGCCACATCGCCTTCCGTCGTCGCTGAAAGGCGCAGCAGGCGGGTGGACACGGGAGCCTTTCTTACCATACCCCAGTACAAGGCAAACTGAACCGCCCCGGGTTTTGTAGAGGCTCCATTGTTTGAGAGAATGGAGTCATGAAGAAACAACCCAAGTATTCCCCCGAAGTCATCGAGCGCGCCGTACGCATGGTCAGCGAAGCCGGCAGCCAGTACGAGTCACAGTGGGCAGCGATCACGTCAATTGCTGCCAAGATCGGCTGCACCCCAGAAACGCTGCGCCGCTGGGTACGCCAGCAGGAACGCGATACGGGCCAGCGTCCAGGCCCGACCACCGCCGAAGAGAAGCGTGTCAAGGCGTTGGAGCGAGAGGTGCGCGAGCTGCGCAAGGCGAACGAGATCCTGCGTCTGGCGAGTGCGTTTTTCGCCCAGGCGGAGCTCGGCCGCCACTTCAAGCCGTGAGGACTTTCATCGACCGGTACCGCCATGCCTACGGCGTCGAGCCGATCTGCCGGGTGATGCAGGTCGCGCCGTCGGGCTATTGGCGATACGCTGCCCAGCAGCGCAACCCGGCATTGCGCTGTGCCTGCATTCAACGCGATGAGATGCTGAGCGTCGACATCGAACGTGTCTGGCAGGCGAATCTGCAGGTCTACGGGGCTGACAAGGTTTGGCGCCAGCTGAGGCGTGAGGGAACGGACATGGCCCGCTGCACAGTGGAGCGCCTGATGCGCAAGGCCGGCCTGCGTGGCGTCATGCGAGGCAAAGTGGTGCGCACGACGGTAGCCGACGCGAAGGCGCCATGCCCGCTCGACCGCGTCAATCGCCAGTTCAAGGCCCAGCGGCCAAACCAGCTGTGGGTCAGCGATTTCATCTACGTCTCGACGTGGCAGGGTTTCGTGTACGTGGCCTTCGTCATCGACGTCTTTGCCCGGCGCATCGTCGGCTGGCGAGTGAGCAGCTCGATGCGAACCGACTTCGTGCTCGATGCGCTGGAGCAGGCGCTGTACGCACGTCAGCCGGAGCGAAACGAGCTGGTCCATCATAGCGACAGGGGCTCGCAATACGTGTCGATCAAGTACAGCTAGCGTCTGGCAGA
>Ga0265780_10001563_pt1 | contig 32047 bp, 11 predicted proteins | sample P1T30metagenome_FD_192432 | JGI IMG/M metagenome (GOLD analysis project Ga0265780, IMG submission 192432) | Plant litter microbial communities from East Loma Ridge, Irvine, California - P1 T30 | ecosystem: Environmental > Terrestrial > Plant litter > Unclassified | place: USA: California... | reverse complement strand
GGCTGTCGCCCGAATCAAGCACGGCCGCGATACCACCCTGGGCCCAGGCACTGGCGCCGTCGAGCAGGGTGCGCTTGGAGATGATGGCAACCTTGCGGGTCTGGGCCAGGTGCAGGGCTACCGACAGGCCGGCCAGGCCGCTGCCGACGATCGCGACGTCGAATTTCATGGGATGGTTGAAATGTTTATAGAGGCAATACTATAAGCGATTTGCCACCGGCTGCGGGACAGGCTGACCAGGCCAAAGTCATCCGCAGCGGGTCGCAAATGTACGCCTGCGCACTGAAGGGCGGCGTCGTGCGCGTTAGGATGCGGTATTACTCACCCAATCAAGGATTCACCATGACCGCAGACCGCACCCACGTAGCAGCCCTCGAAGACCGTATCGGTTCCCTGCGCTTTGCCATGTTCACGTTCCGTGACCAGCACGACCATCTGGCCAGCCAGCCGATGACCAAGCAGGACGTCGATTCCGAAGGCGGCATCTGGTTCTTCGTCCATTCGGCCACCGACCTGTGGGACAGCATCGCGCATCAGCCGGAAGTGAACATCAGTTTCTCGGAACCTGACGACAGCACCTATGTCTCGGTCAGCGGCACCGCCGAGCGCATCGTTGATCGCGAAAAGATCCGCAGCATGTGGAACCCGATGGTCCAGGCATGGTTCCCGGGCGGCCCGGAAGACCAGCACGCCGTGCTCGTGCGCGTTGTCCCGCACGCAGCAGAGTACTGGGACTCGAACGACAGCAAGATGGTGCGCCTGTTCGCGGTCGCCAAGGCAGCCGTGACCGGCAAGCAGCCGGATCTGGATTCGGAGCACGGCACGATCAAGCTGTAAGGATTCTTCTGCACTAACTTGCGGCAGGGCATGAGAGTGGCGTAGAGTAGCCGCTCTCATTCAGAGGACGCGTATCATGTTCCCAGCCTGGTCCCGCCGCACCCGATGACATCTCCCCTCGAACTGGCCGCGAACGTGTTCACGGCCGCCGCGATCTTTCTTGCCGGCCGCAACAATGTGCACACCTGGTGGACCGGGATTGTTGGCTGCACGCTGTTCGGCTTGCTATTCATGCAGACGCAGCTTTACGCCGACGTCGTGCTGCAAGCTTTCTTTGTGGTGACGGGTGTGCTGGGCTGGTGGCGCTGGTTGCATGGCAAAGGCGGCGCGCCGCTGCCGATCACCCATGCGGGCTGGCGCACGATGGCATGGATGACGCCGGTCGGCCTTGTCGCCACTGGCGCGTATGGGGCTGCACTTCACTTTTATACCAACGCGTACGCGCCGTTCATCGATTCGGCAGTGCTGGTGTTTTCTGTGATTGCCCAACTGTTGATGATGGGACGGCGCATCGAGAGCTGGCCCGTGTGGCTGTTGGTAAACACCATCGCCGTACCGCTGTACTTCAGCCGCGGCCTTTATCTGACGGCGTTTTTGTACTTGTGCTTCTGGGTCAATGCGATCGTGTCATGGATCTGGTGGCGCAGGTTGGCGCTGCGGGAGCCAGTCGCGAAACATGCTTCCTCCAGCGCCTATGCTGCTGCAAGCAGCCCTTTATAACGCTTTCCCGTTCGCCTGCCTGCATGAACAGCTGGCCAGGCGAACGGAAAACTTCAGCGGCGGGCAAGACGCGCATCAGCGCGTGAATGGCGGCAGATCACCTGCATTCTGATTGCCACCCGTTTCGGGAGCGCCCATGCCCGTCACTTTCGGGCCAGCCTGGCCTGGTCGGGTATCCTGCGCGCCTGGATTGGCATGGGTTGCCGCGGTGTCCAGCGGTACCGTACTTGGCGCTTCCGGCTGAGGCGCAGCACTGCCGTCAGTGATGGGTGGCTCATTGCCTTCGGTACCGTCCGGCGCGTTGACGTATGGTCCGGATTGATTGCGGGTCAGCCCTGGTCCACCATTGCCGCCAGTTTCTGTCTGCGACTCATGCGATGGCGTAGCGCCTTGCTGGCCGCTGGTCTGGCCGCCAATACCGACGGTGGTGCCGTCCGATCCTGGGCCCTGGGCTGCAGTCGACGATGTGGATGCGTTGCTGGTCATGGTAGTCCCCTGTATGAAATGGATGAACCATTGTCGTGCAGGGAAGGGGGTACATGTATCGGCGCGCAGTGCATGGCACTGTAGGACGAGAGCGCCCATTGCGGTTATTTCAGCGAAAATTTGCCGCGTCAGCCCTTACGGAGGTCAGTAGCACGATGCTATACTGTATATCCATACAGTTATCTTCTTTCGTGCTCATGCCTGTGTTCGTACCGATCAATCTCGACCCACTGCCCCCAGCCGACCCTGATCGGGCGGCTGCCAGCCGGCTCGGTGCTGCCAGCTTTTCCAGCATGTACGACGAACCGGTTACCTCGGCCACGAGCGATGCCGAACTGGCGCGCGAATACATTTCGCACGGCGAGCTCAGCCCCAAGTCCGTCGCCAATCTGCAGAAAGAGCTGTACCGTTTTTTGACATGGTGCCGCGAAGAAGCGGGCAAGACATTCCAGCAGCTGAACGTCGGCGACCTCAACCTATACAAGGAATTCATCCGGCAGCCACCACCCGCCTGGATCAGCACCACCAAATGGCCACGTAACGATCCACGTTATCGGCCGTTCACCGGGCCACTGTCCGACACCAGTCGCCGCCAGGCGATGATTGCGATCAAGGGCGTGCTGACGTTTGCCGAGCAGACCGGCTACCTGCGCCGCAATCCTGCACGGCTCGTGCGCAATGTCCGTGCTGCGCATGCGAGCCGCATCACCCGCTACCTGAGTCCGGCCGCGATTGCCTATGCGCTGGCTGCGGCCGAAGCGCGGCCTGGCGACACCGAGGCGACGGCGCGCCAGCGCGCGCGCGACCGCTTTCTGCTGATCGCGTTCGCCCAGACCGGGGCACGCCTGAACGAAATCGTCAGCGCGACGATGGGGGCTGTCTACAGCGAGGGCGATGGTCGCTGGTGGCTCGACGTGCTGGGCAAGGGTAACAAGCCGCGCCGGTTGCCGGTGCCTCCAGCCACCATCGGCGCCTACCGCGACTACCGGCGCGCGTTCGGTCTGCTGGAACAGACGAGCAGGGGAGACCGTATGCCCCTGGTGCTGTCGAGCCGCACGAAAGAGTATGTGGGGATCACTGACGAGGCTGCCTCCGAAGCACTCAAGGCGATCTTCGGGCTTGCCGCGGACGACGCGGCAGCAACGGGGGATGGGGACAGCGCATCGACACTGCGCCTTGCGTCGCCGCACTGGCTGCGCCACAGCATGCTGACCAATCATGCCAACAGCGGGGTGCAGCTCAAAACACTGCAGGACACCGCCGGGCACGCGAATATTGCGACGACGGCTGCCTATCTTCACAAGACCGACCATGAGCGGCACGACGAAATCCTGCGTTCGGACGGGGACAGGGGCATCAAATAATTGTGGGGAAGGCTGAGCCTTTACCGGGTAAAACGTAACTAACCAACGAAGTCGCAAGAGATCTGAGAATAATTCATTGGCTAACGACTTCGAAGACGATAACCATCAGCAGGCCAGCCATCAAAAAAGAGGGCGAGCCTGATACGGCTGTCGTTAGTGGAGCAAGCAGGGAAACCGCAGTCGCACAGGTCGGTCACTGTGCATAGGCAGATTGCTCAGACGGGAATCGACGACGTACCGCCTTCAGCGCTGCCGTAATTCTGTAACTCGTCGAGTGTCAGACGTCGTTCGTTCAGTGCCGTGACGATTGCGCCGAGCTGCTCGTCATCTGGCTGGATGTAGACGATCCGCTGTTCAAGCAGGTTATCCCAGTAAGGCGTGTAGGGAACGGCGGTTTCGGTCATCACTTCTGCTGCAAAGCTGCCGTCGTGCATTTCGCCGACGAGGGTGATGCGGGTTGTGGCCGGAACAGTATTCTGGACGGTGATGTTCATGGTGTGCCTTTGAATGATGATGAAGATCATTCCATTGTCACGCAGTCATCGATTGTATGCAAATCGCTACATTCGTGTCGTGCGCGCCTTGATCTGCGGTCTTCGAATGCAACGGTCCTGGGACGGGCAATGGCGGGCTGACGATGGGGTGTGCAACAGGAATTGTACGGTGGAGATATGCAGCGACGTGACGTCGAATCCTGGACCAACAACTTGGCAAGAGGGGAGCAGGGGCCAGATTGACGAGGAATACGGTGCCTTGCAGGTGGACTGAGGATGTTGATAAAAGTCGTGATTGTCGGCCCGCTGCAGTGCGGCCAAGTGAATCGGCGACGCATGCAGGCAACGCCGCGCTGGCAATTTCGGCTGTTCGACATTGCCGCGACCATGGGCGAAATGAAACTTACGGTTCTACAACAGGCGCCTGAAAACTGAGGCTGCGTCAAGGAATAGCGTGTGCTTGGGATGCGCTTTTCTGAAAAGAAGGGGAGAGAAAGCGATGAGCGTTAACCCAGAAATCTTAAAGCGGCATTGTCTTACCACAGAAGATTTTGAACTGAGCGTAGTGTCGGATCTGGATTTGCATTGATATAAGTTTAGGTCAATTGAAATGTAACTAACCAACTTATGTGAAATTTCAAAATAAAAATCAAACACCCGGGCTAAAACAACACCAACTCAATAAAAACAGGCTTGCAAGAAAAGGGTGAACTATCCCGTTAGAGTTATTGTGGCAAAGCACAGCGGATAAAACGTAATTGTTCATTAACCGCTTTAGCGGGTGAGGTGGCTGATAACAAACCAAATTGAATTTGATCGAATCGACGGCGAGCCAGCACTAGCATCTATTGGCGACATCGTTGAATGCACTTGCGCTGGTGTGACCGGTATCTTCTTGATCGACCTTGACATCATTGCCAGTGCAACTCGACAAGTTGCGAAATCGTGGATGTCCAGAGGAGGGTCACTGCAGCCTTCCCCGGGAGCGACGCTCTTCTGGACATCTCAGAGGCCGATGCAGCTGCCTTTTTCCTGGCGCAGGTTCGCCCGGCGTGAATGCAACGCGGCAGCCACCGCAACCACGACGTCTGCATGTATCCAACGGGGCTTCCCGAATACTTCTTTTTTGATGAATGGCTACCGGTGGTCCTTCAAACCGATTGGCTGCAGGTCACCAGGCAGTCAATAAACACGTCCGCCAGGAGCGGCGCATGGCGGTTGCAGACTCGCTACTTATATCCTTGACATAGAATGGGCTGAAAGCAACAGTCTGATTCAGTAATTACAGGTTTCGATGGACCAATGCCGTGATTCCTGCTTACCATGAGATCAGTTGCCGTACCTTTTGGAAATCCGTTTTATCAGTTTGTTGAATATGCTGCGGCCACGAGCCTGGCCGTATTCCATGATTCTTTCGCCTAGCCAGAAAGTTAAACAAAATGACATTCAAATCCAGAAGCGGCTTTTCCGTTATCGCACTGATATCGGGTATTGGAATGGCTGGCTTCAGCACGACAAGTTATGCGTGTTCGGTCGAGCCGTATATCGGCAGTGTTTGTGTGATGGCAGTGTCACCAACCCGTTTCCCGCGCATCGCATCGAGTTATTTGCTGGCCATGGGACAAACCATGCAGGTCAACCAGGCTACTGCGCTCTATTCCCTTGTCGGTACGACTTTTGGTGGCAATGGCAGCAGCAACTTCAACCTGCCCGACCTGCGCGGCAGGGTCATCATTGGCTATGACCCGCGCAATGCGGCAGGCGGCGCCATGGGTGCGAATGGCGGCAGCGCGGCGATCAAGCTGACCGTTGCCCAGTTGCCGGTGCATTCCATGTCGTTCAATGCCCCCGTCAACCTGAGCGGTCTGACCGCCCAGACCACGTTGACGGGTCTGAGTGCGACCGCGAACCTGTCGGGTCTGGTGATTGCGGGTTCGGCCAGCGGTCTGACCGTGAGGGCATCGTCGGCTTCGGGTGGTGTCACCACGCCGACCAATAACTATCTGGGCAAACCCACGAGTGCCACTGCAGGTTCGTACACCGCCAACGCACCCGACGTGAGCCTGAATGCAGGCACCATCAGCGGTACGCTGTCGCTGACGGTTGGTCAGGGCGTCACCGCCCCGGTGGCCGTGACCGGCAACGCGTCGACCACGCTGACCGGCGCCGCCACCGTGACAGGCAATACCGCGCCAATAGGCGGCAATGCAGATATTCCGACCATGCCGCCCTATCTCGTGATGCCTTACTACATTGCCATCAACGGCATCTACCCGTCCTCGAACGACTGAGCGTTGCCGGATGCCGGCGACGCGATGACATCACCGGCGTGACGATCAACCGTCGATGCAATTCAGGAAACCATGTTGCGTATCTCCATATTGATTGTTGCACTGCTGCTGGCCGGGCAGGTGCAGGCACAGTCGTCGATTCAGGGTTTGTCCCGAGAGCTGGAGCCGGCCCAGAAAGCGTTGGCGGCGCGTGACTTTGCGAGCGCGTATCGGGCCTATGCCGCGCATGCCGGCACCAATCCTCTGGCCCAATTTACTCTGGGTTTATTCGAGCGCGAAGGTTGGGGCCGCAAAGCCGATCCGGTTGCTGCGTGCGCATGGTTCGACAAAGCTGCGCACAAGCAGATCCCGGCCGCTGAACAGTTAGTTGGCGATTGTCTCGCGCAAGGCATTGGCCGCGCCGTCAACGGGCAGGCCGCCGTGCAGTGGTATCTGAAAGCCGGCGCATCGGGCATGTCGTACGCGTTATGCCAGGCCGCAGACCTGTATATCGCCGGAACCATTGTTGCCCGCGATGTCGCACAGGGATTGGCGTTGTGCACGGCCGCCGCCCAGGCGGATTCGCCGCCTGCCATGCTGAAGCTGGCCGATTACTACCGCGAAGGCACCGCCGTGCCGCAGAACTTGCGCCTTGCCCGGTACTGGTACGAGCAGGCCGCGCAACGCCACAACCACGAAGCGCAGTTCCGCCTCGGGCTGATGCTCAGCGAGGGCGAGGGGGGCGACGCGAACGTCATGCAGGCGCGCTTCTGGCTGGAGCATGCCGCCATGGAAGGCCACACGCCTGCCTACCTGCCGACGGCGATCCTGTATGCGAATGCCACGCCCGACCCCGGTACTGGCGCCCTGACGCCGGACGACCTGGCCCGGATCTACATGTGGAACCGCGCCGCCAGGGCCAGCAGACCGAATGGCGTGCAACTGGCGGAGATCGACCGCATCGAGAGGCTGGTGTTGACCGTCATGCCGGCGCAATGGCAACCGGATCTCGACCGGCACGTCGCCGAGCATCTTGCGAAGTACCCGCAATAACGCGTTTGCTAGTCAAAAACCACGTTCTACAGGGAACCAAATGGACCGTCACGCCTCAATCAACCGAATTTATCGGCTCGTCTGGAGCCACGTGCACAAGACGTGGGTCGTTGTCGCCGAATCCGCGCGCGGCTGTGGGAAGAAAACCAGGCGCAAGCTGCTGGCCGCGAGCGCCCTTGCAGCCGCGGCGCAGTTGGCGCATGCGGGTCCCACGGGAGGGCAGGTCACTGCCGGCAGCGGATCGATCCAGCAGTCCGGTAGCACCACGACGATCAACCAGTCCAGCCAGAATCTCTCGCTTTCGTGGCAAAGCTTCAATACGGATGGCGGCGAGACGGTCAATGTCGTGCAGCCCTCGAACAGCGCGATCGCGGTCAACCGCATCTTCGACACCAATGGCACCCGATTCATGGGCCGGCTCAATGCCAACGGCCAGGTCTACGTGATCAATCCGAATGGCGTGCTGTTCGGCGCCGGTTCGCAGGTCAACGTCGGCGGCCTGGTTGCCTCCACGCTCGATATCGACGCTGCTGCGCCCGATGGCGCGGCGCGCCGGTTCAGCGGCGCCGGCACGGGCAGCATCGTCAATCGCGGCAACATCACAGTGCCCGAGGGCGGGTACGTGGCGTTCGTCGGCAACCGCGTCAGCAATCACGGCAGCATCGGTGCGCCGACGGGCAGTGTGGCAATGGGGGCGGGCAGCGACGTGACCCTGTCGTTCGCCGGCAATAGCCTGGTCAACATGCAGGTCAACCGGAGCACGCTCGACAACCTGGTGGAAAACGGCGGCCTGATCCAGGCCAACGGCGGCGCCGTGATCTTGAGCACGGAGGCGAAGGACGCCGTGCTGGCAAGCGTGGTCAACAATTCAGGCATCATCCAGGCACGGACGGTGGACAACGTCAACGGCACGATCGTGCTTGGCGGTGGACAGCGCAGCACGGTCAGCAACAGCGGCACGCTGGACGCCTCGGGACTGTTAGCAGGTCAGCAGGGCGGCACTGTCAAGGTGCTGGGCGATCACGTCGCGCTCGTCGCTGGCAGCAAGATCGATGTGTCGGGCGATGCGGGCGGTGGTGCAGCCCTGGTTGGCGGCAATTTCCTTGGCGCCGGCGCCGAACGACATGCGCTGACGACGGATGTGGCCACCGGCAGCGCCATCCATGCGGACGCGGCCACGCGCGGGAATGGCGGGCAAGTCGCGGTCTGGTCGGATGACACGACCCGCTTCGATGGCAGCATCAGCGCCCGTGGCGGCGCGCAAGGTGGCAATGGCGGCCAGGTGGAAACCTCGGGCCATGTACTCCAGGTCAGCAAGGTTGCCACGGTCGATACCTCGGCGCCAAGCGGAACGACAGGCAACTGGCTGCTGGATCCGGCCGACATCACCATCGGCAACCGGAGTCTATGGGATTCTTCGGTCAACATCGATGTCGACGCCGTGGCACTGACGAGAGCGCTCAACACCACCGACGTCACCATCAAGACAACCGCTTCGCTGCCCGCCTGCACCGGTGTCGCTTGCACGAGCGGCGCGAGCGGCCAGGGCGATATCAGTATCCTCGACGCGATCGGGGGCGTTGCCGATTACGACGATGGTGGCCGTATTTATAACTGGATCAGCACGAAGACCCTGACGCTGAGCGCCTATCGCGACATCCGTTTCGTGACCACGCGCAACGCGACGACTGCAGGGGGCTTTGGCGATGTAGGGGGTGTGATCGAGGTGCAGGGTGGCGGAAAAGCCGTCCTGCGTACCGACAATGCAGGCAGGGGGCTGGGCACCGTCAGATTCGACGACCCGGGCTACTCGTATATCTACGCGGACAGCGCCAGCACGATCGACATCTACTACAACCCTGAAAGGGATGGAAACGGCGTCTGGATTCCGACCGACTACAACGTTTATAACCTGGGGAACCCTGGCACGGTCAATACCTTCATGCTCGTCAACTTCGCAGCGAACGTCGGCAGCAAGACCTATGACGGCACCACCACGGCCAGCCTGAACGGTTTGGCGATCGTTGGCGGCGCCCCCAGTGGCATCACCATTGACACCAGCCAGGCCACGGCCAGCTTCCAGAACAAGAACGCTGGTGCGAACAAGGCGGTAACGATCAGCGGCGTCGCCCTAGCCGGCGCCAACGCCAACGCCTACGCCATCAACGGCCTCGACAACAAAACTGCGACGATCGACAAGGCCGACATGACCGTGTCCGGTGTGACCGCCAATAACAAGACGTACGACGGCACCACTGCCGGCACCCTGTCAGGTACTGCGGCCGTCAGTGCGTTCGGCAGCGATGTCGTGTCGGTGAGTGGCAGCGGCAGCGCGGCCTTCAGCGACAAGAACGCCGGTAACGCCAAAGTCGTCACCGTCAGCGGCTATACCCTGAGCGGCGTTGACGCAGCCAACTACACGATCCGGCAGCCCACCGGTCTGGTGGCCAGTATCAGCCAGGCCAACCTGGTCGTGACCGGCGTCGCCGCCAGCAACAAGACCTACGACGGCACCACGGCCGCGACCCTGTCGGGTACTGCGACCGTGACGGCCCTTGGCGCCGATGCCGTGACGGTAAGCGGGACCGGCAGCGCCAGTTTCGCAAACAAGAACGTTGGCAACAGCAAACTGGTGAGCGTCGTCGGCTACACCCTGAACGGCGCCGACGCCGGCAACTACAACGTGGTGCAGCCCGGTGGCCTTACCGCCAGCATCGCCAAGGCCGGCCTGCAACTGACGGGCCTGTCGGCCAGCGACAAAATCTACGACGGCACCGCCGCCGCGACCCTGTCCGGCAGTGCCAGCGTCATGCCTTTCGGCGCCGATGACGTGTCGCTGTCGGGCAGCGGCAGCGCGGTCTTCGCCGACAAGAATGCAGGCAGTAACAAATCCGTCAATGTCAGTGGGTTCCAGCTTGCCGGCACCGACGCGGGCAACTACGACCTGCTGCCGGTGGGTGGCTTGAGTGCCACGATCGGCAAGGCCGATCTCGCCGTTGCCGGCATCTTCGCGAACAACAAGATCTATGATGGCACCACGGCGGCGACGCTGTCCGGCAGCGCGACCGTGACACCACTGGGCAGCGATGCGGTGACCCTGTCGGGCACGGCGGCGGCCAGTTTCGTGAACAAGAACGCCGGCGCGGGCAGGGTGGTCACGGTCAGCGGTTATTCGCTGCAGGGCGCCGATGCCGGCAACTACAACGTCGTACAGCCGACCGGCCTGAACGCCGACATCGGCAAGGCCGATCTCGCCGTCAGTGGGATTAGCGCCAACAGCAAAACCTATGACGGCACGACCGCCGCGACGCTCTCCGGCAATGGTACGGTGGCGGCGTTCGGCAGCGACGTGGTCCTGGTCGGCGTAACCGGCACGGCCAGCTTCGCCGACAAGAACGTCGGCACTGGCAAGCTGGTAAATGCCGCCGGCTACACCCTGAACGGCGCCGACGCGGCCAACTACAACATCGTGCAGCCGGGCGGCCTCAGCGCCACCATTACCAAAGCCAGCCTGCAGCTGACCGGCCTGTCGGTCAGCGACAAGGTCTACGACGGCACCACGGCCGCGACGCTGTCGGGCAGTGCGGGCGTGACGCCTTTTGGTGCCGACCAAGTTGCAGTGAGCGGCAGTGGCAGCGCGGTCTTCGCGGACAGGAACGCCGGCAGTAACAAGGCGGCCAACATCAGCGGCTTCCTGCTTTCCGGCGCGGATGCCGGCAACTACGACCTGCTCCAGGTGGGCGGCTTGTCCGCCACGATCGGCAAGGCCGATCTCACCGTTGCCGGCATGTCGGCGAACGACAAGATCTATGATGGCACCACGGCAGCGACGCTGTCCGGCAACGCGACCGTGACGCCACTGGGCGGCGATGCGGTGACCCTGTCGGGCACGGCAACGGCCAGTTTCGTGAACAAGAACGCCGGCGCGGGCAGGGCGGTCACGGTCAGCGGCTATGCCCTGGACGGCCCCGATGCAGGCAACTACAGCATCGTGCAGCCAGCCGGCCTGAGCGCCGACATCGGCAAGGCCAGCCTGGCCGTGACCGGCGTCACCGCCAGCAACAAGACGTATGACGGCACCACTGCCGCAACCCTGTCGGGCATTGCGACTGTGGCGGCATTCAGCACCGACGACGTCGCCGTGAACGGGAGCGCCAGCGGCAGCTTCGCCAACAAGAATGCCGGTACCGGCAAGGCCGTCGCCGTCAGCGGGTACACGCTCGCTGGCGCGGATGCCGCCAACTACACGCTGGTACAGCCCGCTGGCTTGACCGCCACTATCAATAAGGCCGGCCTGGCGTTGGCAGGCCTGAGCGTGGCCGACAAGGTGTATGACGGCACGACTGCCGCGACGCTGGCCGGCAGCGCCAGCGTGCGCGGCATCGGCAGCGACCAGGTCGGCGTGAGTGGCAACGGCGCGGCCGTCTTCGCCGACAAGAATGCCGGCACCGGCAAGGCGGTCTCGGTCAGTGGCTTCACCCTGGCCGGCGACGATGCCGACAACTACACGATCCTGCCGTCCGGCGGCCTGAGCGCCACCATCGCCAAAGCCGACCTTGCGCTATCCGGCGTGTCGGCGCGCAACCGCAGCTACGACGGCACCACCACGGCCACGCTGTCAGGCACCGCCATCGTCGACCCGATCGGCGCCGACGTCGTGACGCTCGGTGGCGTAGGCGTCGGCGCCTTTGCCGACACGAACGTGGGCAGTGCGAAGCGGGTAACCGTGGCCGGCTACACGCTGGCGGGCGCCGACGCCGGCAACTACAACCTTGTCGGCCTCGACAGCCTGAGCGCCGACATCAGCAGGGCCAGTGTCAAGGTGTCGGGTATCGTTGCCCGCGACAAGGTATTTGACGGCACGACGGGCGCTACTACCGATACGAAAAATGTGGTGTTCGAAGGCCTGTTCGGCGCGGATCAGCTCACCGTCGCGTCCCTCGGCGTCTTCAACGATGCCGGCGTGGGCGCCGGCAAGATCGTCAGGCTGACCAATACCTATGGCGGCGCCGACATCCGCAACTACGCAATTGTCACTGACCAGACGACAACGCTGGCGAGCATCACGGCAGCGCCGGTGCAGCCACCGGTACAGCCCAAGCCGCCGGTACAACCCGAGCCGCCGGTGCAACCGCCGGTGCAGCCCGGCCCGCCGGTCACGCCGGTCACGCCACCAGCGCAGGCGCCGGAGCAGGTGCGCACGATTCTGGCGCAGGTGCAGTCGCTGGTCTTGCCGCCGCAGGCAAGCGCGCGTCCGGGCGCGCTGCGCCTGTCCTCCACGCTGCAAGTGTCGTCAGATGACAGCAAGACAGTGCCTTCGACGCAGACAGACCGGAGCGCGCCGGCGCCGTCGATCATCACGACGGTCGGGGCAGGGGCCGGTGCGCCGCGCCTCCAGATCCAGAATGGCGGCATGCTGCTGCCGCCCCTGGCGGTTGTCACGACTGAATGAAGACACGCATGAAATCCGTTTCCAAGGGACGCATCATGTTAAAACCCCTCGTCGCTGCGCTCGCAATGGCGTCGCTGCAGGTCCATGCACAGACGCAGCAGGGCGTGCCCAATTCGGGCGCGATCCTGCAGCAGGTACAACCGGCCCCGGAGCCAGCGGCATCCACGAAAGCGCCGACGCTGCAGGTCACACCCGTCGCACAGGGCGGCTTGCCGGCATCGGCGCCATTCCGGGTCGACGCCATCCGCATTGTCGGCAATACCGCATTTCCCACCGCAACCCTGCATGCGCTGGTGTCGTCGGCTGAAGGCACCAGCATGACCTTGCCGCAGCTGGAAGCACTGGCAGCGCGCATCACCGCTTATTACCAGCGCAACGGGTTTCCGCTGAGCCGGGCGGCGATCCCGGCGCAGACCATGGCGAGCGCCAGCGTGACCATCCAGGTACTGGAAGCGCGCTATGGCGCAGTGAGCGTGAACAATAGCAGCCAGGTAGCCAGTCCATTGCTGGACGCGACCACGGCGGCATTGCAGACCGGGCAGGACATCGGCGGGCAGGGCCTTGACCGCACTCTGCTGCTGCTCTCGGACATCCCGGGCGTGGGCGTGAATGCGATCCTCAAGCCTGGGACCGCGATCGGCACCGCCGACCTCGAGATCGTCACCAGCCACAATCCGGCCGCACTGGCCAATCTGGCACTCGACAATGCGGGCAACCGCTACATCGGCCGGGCGCGCCTGAGCGGCTCGCTCAACCTGTTCAATCCACTGCATCGGGGCGACATCCTGAATGCGACGGTGGTCAGCACGGGCGAGCGCCTGAAATACGGACGGATCAGCTACGACACCCTGATCAACGGCGCAGGCACCCGCGCCGGCCTAGCGTATTCGGCCGTGCGTTACAAGCTGGGCGACCAGGTGCGTGCACTGGATGCCAACGGCACGGCGGACGTCGGCAGCGCCTGGGTCAGGCATCCGCTGATCCGCGCCCGGCAGGTCAACCTGTACCTCGAGCTGCAGTACGACGGCAAGCAGTTGCGCGACCGGGTGGACCTGACCGGCACGCGTACCGACCGCGACCTGACGAACTGGGTGCTGAGCCTGAACGGCGACCTGCGCGACGACCTCCTGGGCGGCGGTGCAAACCGATGGAGCCTGTCGTGGACCGCCGGTGACGTCAACTTTCAGGACGCCACGGCGCGCGCGGCCGATGCGATTTCTGCCCGCAGCGACGGTGGTTATGCAAAGTGGAACGCCAACTTCTCCCGGGTCCAGGCCCTGACGCCGCGCACGATGTTGTACCTTAATCTGGCCGGCCAGTGGAGCGACGCCAACCTCGACTCGGCCGAGAAGCTGAGCATCGGTGGTCCGTACACGATGCGCGCCTATGACGTCGGCGCGTTGTCGGCCGATACCGGGTATTTCGCAACAGCCGAACTACGGCGCGAGCTTGGCCTGTTTGGCGCCGGCCGCTGGGAGGCAAGCGCCTTCATCGAAAGCACCCGCGTCAGGATTAACCGCGATCCCTGGAGCCGCAGCGAGAACCGCGCCATGCTCTCGGGCGTGGGCGTCGGCCTGACCTGGGAAGGTGCAGACCAGTGGCGCGCCAGTCTGTCGCTTGCCAAACCGATCGGCGGCGCATCGCCGCTGCTCGCGTCGCAAGCCTCGGTGCGCACCTGGTTTGTCGCCAGCAAGGCATATTGAAAGCGCAACACCATCCCATGCGCAGCCTCGTGTCGCCGTGTGAAAAACCGGCGACATCTGACTGAGGCACACGCACAATTCGACGCTTTGATGCCCGTCGTTGACATCGCAGCACAGCGTACGCCGACCTTCTTCATGTAACGAACGCCATGTGTTGTTCAGTAACAGCATTTTTGTAACCGCTGTTGCCTGTCCTGTATTCACAGCTTGACTGCCCCTTTATAATTGCCATATTGCAAAGGGCCTTCCATGACGTCGATGATCTTTTATGAAACACCTGTCGCACTGAACCGCTCGCGGCACCGCGATCTCAGGCTGATGCCGGCGACTGGTGATTTTTCCTATGCCCGGAACATCAACTCTCTGCTGATCGCGGCCACCGAACTGCCGGATGCGGCCTTGCACTATCCGGTGGTCTTCGTCGGCAAGCCTGGTGGTCCCTACACGCTGGCCGCGATGGTCGGTCTGAACGATCAGAATAATCTCTTTCTGGACGCTGACGGCGCCTGGGAAGCCGATGCCTATATTCCTGCCTTTGCCCGCCGTTACCCCTTCGTGCTGGCCGAAGCCGGGGACGGAGACGATCTGACGGTGTGCGTCGATGAAGCCTTCACGGGCTGGAGCGAGACCGAAGGCGAGGCATTGTTCGATGCCGACGGCAACGAAAGCCCGATGCTGCAGGGCGCGGTCGAGTTCCTGCGCCAGTTCCACATCGAGATGCAGAGCACCCACCAGTTCGCGCAGCGCCTGGCCCAGCACGACCTTTTGGTGCCGAAAACGGTCGAGATCACGCGCGATGGTAAAAAGCAGATTATCGACGGCATCTACGTCGTCGATGCAACCAGGCTGCACGCGCTGGACGACAGCGCACTGGCAGGCGTGGTGCGCAATGGCGACATGGGCCTGATCGACGCTCACCTGCTGTCGCTCAAGCACGTCGCCCGCCTGGCTGCACGGCTGGACCGCCGCGCCGTCCCTGCCATTCCCGCATCGCTCTGAACGGTTCTGCAAGAACGCGCGCGCCATCCGGCGCGTGCACCCAACCCGACACCCGACGACCGAAGCGCCGCCCGTGCGCTCCCGGATGACGCTACCCCCAGGATACCCATGTCGACCTCGCCAAAGCCAAACTCCCCAACGACCGCAAGCCCATGGCGTTTCAAGCGTCCGCGCCCCTCGGCGTTGCTCATGGCGTTGCTTGCAGTGTTCGGCGGCTCGGCCGGGTTCAGCTTCGCCCAGAACGTCATCGTGCCGAAAGGGACCACCGCGACCCAGCTGATCGTGAATGGCAACGTCACCAGCATCACCACCGGCACCCTGCACGGGAGCACGGCGCTCAACGCCTTCAGCCGCTTCGAGGTGGATCGCAACAACACGGTGAACCTGGTGGTGCCATCCAAGGCATCGGTTCTGCTGAACATGGTCACTGATGCACCGGTGACGATCAATGGCGTGGTCAACAGCCTGAAGGATGGCCGGATCGGCGGCAACGTGGTGTTCGCCGATCCGTTTGGCATGATCGTCGGCGCCAGCGGCGTGCTCAACGTCGGCAGCCTGCTGGTGACGACGCCAACGCGCACGTTCATCGATGGCGTCATCGGCAGCGATGGCAGCATCAATGCCTTGTCGGTCAGCGCGCTGCTGGGCGGCACGGCGCCGGATTCGGGCCTGGGCACCATTCGTATCGACGGCCAGGTCAATGCGCGCGACGTCATTCGCCTGCAGGGCGGCGACGTCAGCGTCAATGGTGCGCTGCGCGCCGGCGCCGATGTCGCCCACCAGGCGGCGTTCCTTGGCGCCGTCAATGCGGACAGCGTCGCTGGTGGCGCCGCGCTGGTGGAAAACAACGGCGCCATTGAAATCGTCGCCATTGGCGACGTGGCGATCGGCGGGCGCCTGGCGGTCGACGGCGCGGCGGGTTCGCCGGCAGGTGCGATCGACGTGCGCGCCGGCCACGACCTGACTGTGGCGTCCGGCGCCAGCGTCAGCGCACGCGGGCAGGACGCGCGGTCCGATGGCGGCACCGTGTACCTGATGGCTACACACGATGCGCTGCTGGGCAAGGCTGCCCGCCTCGACGCCAGTGCCGGCAACAGCGGCGATGGCGGGTTCATCGAGTTCAGCGCCGCCAGCAAGGTCACCATCGATGGCGGCCTGATGACTGCCGGCGCGGCCAACGGCCAGGCCGGCACCGTGCTGATCAACCCGGCCACGATCGCCTGGCATGGCAACGGACAAGATCAACTGGGCACCGACGGCACCGCGATTGCGCTCAGCGCCACCGAGTCGATCACCCTCGACGACGTCGTCTTCTCCAGCCGCAAGGTCGACACCGCAACGCCGGTCACACGCGCCAATATCGAGACCCTGGCCTCCACCGGCGCGTCCGGCAACATCACCCTGAGTGCGCCTTCGATCACGCTCTCCGGCGGGACCAGGCTGCTTGCTTTCGACGACAGCGCCACCGCTGGCGCGGGCGGCATCGTCCGCCTCGAAGCAACCTCGAACAAAACCCAGCCGACCCTCGGTACAGCCACGGCGACCAGCAGCATCCTGCTTCAGAACGCGACGATCAAGGGCAATGACGTGCAGCTGGTGGCCAAAAACACGGTCGACAGCCGCTTCATCACGGACGGCGATGCGCCGGTCGACCAGGCCGCCGGCCTGGCGGTGACCGCCATCCAGAACGTGCTGCATATCGGCGCCGAGCTGTTCGGGGCCAACCTGGTGTTCTCGGACGTGGTGGCCAAGGCGACCGTCACCGTGGGCACGGGCAGCGTCATCGAGGCGCGCCGCACCGCTGCGCTGACCGCTGACAACGAGACCAAGGCCGGTATTGCTCACAAGTATGATCCGGATGGCGTGCCGGGCGTGGCGCCGTTCGGCATCGGCGCGTCCTGGGTCAGCAACGAATCGGTGGCGACGGTGGTGGTCGAGACGGGGGCGCGCATCACCGCTGCCGACCTGACTATCCGCGCCCACAATGATGCCAGCCTGACCGCCCAGGTCAAGGCGCCAGAAGTCAACGATGCCGGCCAGGATGCGGTGGCGATCGCCCTCAATGCAACCCATGCCGACGTGAACGCCATCGCGCGCGTCGACAAGGGCGCGACGCTCCAGGTATCGGGCGCGGTGCAGGTGGCCGCGACCAACATCGGCAACTTCGTCAATGAGACCGAAACCGAAACCGGGGCCGAAGGCAAGGGCGCGGCTTCGGTGGCGTATGCCAGTCACAGTTCGTCCACCAACGCCGCGCTGAACGCCAATGTGGGTGACGCCACCAGTGTGGCGATCCTGTCGGTCAATGAGGTACAGCAGGACGTGGTCAAGGCGTCGGCCTCGGTGGGCGCGAGCGCCGCCGGTAACCTCGGCGACCAGGCCGCCGCCCAGACCCTGGGGCGTGGCGAACAGGCGGTTTATGAGTTCCTCGGCCTGGGCAGTCTGAAACTCAAGGACGACCTGGCCCCGCCCGGCGCGAATGCGTTCCGCATCGGCGGGGCGATCGCCATCGCCAACAACAGCCATACCGCCACGGCCACGATCGGCGCCGGCGCCAAGGTGCATGCGAGCGAATCGGCGCTGGTGGCGGCGCGCGTGCTGGCCAGCGACATCCAGATCGGCGCCGTGTCGTCAGCGGTGTCGCAGGCAGCCGACCAGGCCAAGGTCGGTACCGCCCGCGATGCCTACTCGGCCGGCCTGGCCGTGGCCAACATTACCCACGATGCCGTGGCCAGTGTCGGCGCCGACGCTGTCGTGACGGCGCCGCGGATCGCGGTCAGCGCCGACACCATCGTCCCCGTGCGCAACAGCCTGCTCTTTGGCAGCAGCGACGCCATCAATCCGTTCACGCGCTGGGACGGGCTGGGCACGATTACTGCAGCGCTTGGCAGCATCACCAATATCGGCGATGTGTTCAACGCCGCCTCGTCGGCCAAGGCCGGTGGCGACGGCACTGCCGATTCCAAGGGCATCTACGGCTCGGTCAGCGTACTGACCATGAACGATCACGCGCGCGCCGAAATCGGCAGCGGCGCGCGGTTGCGCGTGACGGGTCACGCCGGCGTCACCGCGGCGGCGCCGTGGGACACCACGCTGGTCCTGAAGCCGGCCACACCGAACGACAGCCTGCTGGGCCTGACTGGCGCCGCAGACGCGGTCAGCCAGACCTTCAGCTACGACGCGCCGGTCACGGTCAACGCCAACTACGATGCGACCTACCTGTTCCTGGCCGGGCAGGCGCCTGGTTCGGGCAGCGCCACCGGCCTGGGTGCGTCGATCGGCCAGTCCACGATCAACAACGTCACGCAGGCGATCGTGCGCGAAGGCGCCGTCATCGAAGGGTTCGACGAGCGTGCCGACAGCGCCGCCGCCGGCAAGCGCACCTGGACCGTCGGCGCCGTGCGCGCCGCCGATGGCGTGGCCGTGCGCGCCACCAGCACCCCGCGCGTGATTTCGCTGGCCACCGCCGGCGGCATTGGCGCTACCTTCGGCATCAACGGCACGCTCACGCACACCGAATTGAACAGCGATGTACGCGCCCTGATCGATGACGAAGCGATCGTGCGCGCGCGCAGCCTGGTTCTGAGCGCGACCGAGACCCCGGTGCTGTGGTCGATCGCCGGCAGCCTGAACCATGCGTCCAGCGCCAGCGTCGGCGTGGGCATCGCCATCAACAAGGTAACGACCACAGCGCGCGCCGAAATTGCCGACAACGATAACCTGTCGACCGACGGCGCGCCACGCACCAGCGTCCTGACGCGTAGCGGGACCACCCCGACCCTCACGGTGAGCGACCTGGCGGTCGAGGCCCGCTCCGGCGGCACGGTCGGCGCGGCCTCGGTGGCCGGCAGCCTGGCCATGAACAGCGACAACAAGGAACCCGGTGTCCTGGACAAGCTCAAGGCCAAGTACGCCGACGCGATTACGGGTGTGAGTGGCATCATCGATACCGTCACGCTCAAGGGCAAGCCGGACGCGCCGGCAGCGTCGGCGCCGCCGGCGCCGGCCAAGAAGGAGCCGACCTTTACCTTTGCCGGAGCCGGCAGCGCGTCGGCCAACCAGACCGAGATGCGCACCGTGGCCCTGATCGACGGCGCCGTCATCGATCAGGGCGCCGCCACCGGCGCGCATGCGCTGGTGGTACGCGCCGTTGGCGACGCCGACATCACCGCCGCCAGCGGCAGCGCCGCACTGGCGCTCGGCAGGTCGATCAGCAGCAAGTCGAGCACCGCCATTGCCGGCGGCGTGTCCATCAACCAGCTCGGCAATGGCACTTCGGCCGACATCGTCGACACCACCGTCACCCATGCCGGCGACGTGACGGTGCAGGCGCTCACCGGTGGCGAGCAACTGGCCGTCGCCATTGCTGCAGCCGTGAATGTCAGCGGACCGAAGACCGACACCTCGAACCAGCTGGTTGGCTCGATCTCGGTGACCCAGACCATCAGCGACGACCATGGCGACACCGAGAACTTCGCGCGTGCCCACGTGAAAAACAGCAGCATCACCGCCGATGCCGCCAGCGGCGCCGGCGGCGCAAGGCCGGCGCTCGACGTCACCGCCTACAACCGCAGCTTCATCGGCACCGGCGGCGGTTCGCTCGCGCTCAAGATCAGCCCCAACAAGAGCGAAACCGGCGTGGCCGCCGGCGTTGCCTTCAGCTTCGCCCAGATCAACACCGACGTGGTCGCGGGCATCGACCATGCGAAGGTCAAGGCCTTCGAGACCATCGACGTGCATGCCTGGAACGCCACCGAGATCGCGGCCGGCGCTGCCTTTGTCGGCGCATCGCAGGCCCCCGAGGCAAATTCGTTCGCCGGTTCGACGGTGGTGTCGATCATCGGTAACAACACCAGCGCCAGTATTGGTGGCGACGCCACGGTCGAAGCGGTCGGCAAGGTCTCCGTGCAAGCGGCGGACAGCGGCGCCAACGCCGCGCTCGAAACGCTGATCGACCCCGACGGCAAGCGCAACAGCACCGCCCCGGCCCTTGATTATTGCGGCAGCGTGGCCACTGGCCTCACGCCGTCGGGCAGCTGCATCACCTCGGTGGCCGGCACGATTCAGGTCGGCGCCGGCAGCAATTACGGGCTCTCGCTCGGCTACAACGCCATCTCCAACCGTACCAGCGCCAGCATCGGCCAGGCCGACGTCAAGACCACCGGCGCCAACGGCACGATCGACGTGCTGGCCAGCGCCGACACCAGTGTGCTGTCGGTGGCGGCCGGTGTCGCGCTGTCCCAGAAGTTTGCAGGCGCCGGTTCGGCCTCGCTCAACTTCATCAACAACAGCGTCAGCGCCACGGTGGGCGACGCGAACGCCACCAGCCAGAGCGCCGTGCTGAACGCCGCGACCATCCGCGTCAAGGCCAGCGACAGCTCGGCCGTGCGCAGCCTGGGCGGCCAGATCGCAGTCGGCAAGGACAATGCGGTCGGCCTGGCACTCACCGTCAACGACAGCAATGGCAAGGTCGCGGCCGACGTCGTCAACGCCAGACTGACTGCCGCCTCCGGGCTCAGCGTGGAGGCCGGCAACACGGGCCGCATCGATTCCATCGCCGTCTCCGGCGCCGTCGGCACCTCGGGCAATGCTGCCGGCGGCTCGCTGGCCTTCAATTTCATCGACAACAGCACCGATGCGTCGCTGCGGGGCAGCAGCGTCGGCGCCGGCGCCGCCACCGGCGGCAATGCCGTCAGCGTCATTGCGGCTGACAGCTCGGCGATTCGCTCGCTGAGCGGCGCCGCCGCGTTCTCGTCCAAGGCGGCCGGCGGCGTGGCCCTGTCGTATAACAGCATCGACAACGCCAGCCGGGCCCGCATCAACGACAGCCAGCTCACCGGCGTCGACACGCTCGCACTGAACGCCAGTCTCGACTCGGACATCGAAAGCGCCGCCATCGCCCTGGGTGTGGGCACGAGCGCGTTCGGCCTGGCAGGTTCGATCACGCTCAACGAGATCGGCATGAAGGGCAACGTCGCCAGTGCCGAACTGCAGGACGCGAGCGTGACGGCCGCCGCCGACGCCGCCCACGGCAGCATCGACGTGAGCGCGACCGACAGTTCGTCCATCGCATCGCTGGCCGGTGCGGTCGGGGTTGGCAAGGATGCCGGCTTCGGCGCAGGCGTGGCTGACAACGCCATCGCCACCACCGTCACCGCGCGTGCGGACGACAGCAGCATCCATGCTGCGCGCCGGCTCGACATTGCCGGCAGCAGCACGGCGCAGATCGAGTCGGTGTCCGTGGCGGGCGCCGGCGGCAGTGTCGGTGGCGCCGGTTCCAGCTCGACCAACCGCATCGCCAACAAGACCTATGCGGATCTGCTCGATGCGCAAGTGGATGGCGGCAGGGCCGATGTCAGGGTCACGGCCGCAGACAAGGCCAGCATCGATTCGCTGGCGGGCGCCGGCGCAGTCGGTGGCACCGCCGCGGCCGGGTTGTCGCTGGCGGTCAACCTGGTCGGCGGCGCCGGCCATACCCAGACCGCGCAGGCGCGCGTGTCAGGGACCAGAGCCGGCAGCGCGGGCCTGGACGTGAACAATCTGCTGGTCAAGGCCGATTCGGCCAGCACCATCCGCACCATCGCCGCGGCCGGCGCGGGCGGCGGCACGGGCGGGGTCGGCGGTTCGGTGGTTACCAACATCGTCGCCAAGGATGTCAGCGCCTTCATCGATGCCGGCGCCAGGGTCAAGGCGGCGAACAATATCGGCGTGCTGGCAGGCGCCGATGACAAGGCGTCGGTGATCGCCGGCGCCCTGGGCATTGGCGGCAGCGCCGGCATCGGCGCTTCCAGCGCCTTCAACCAGATCGACGGCAGCGTCCGTGCCTATGTCGATGGCGCCAGCACCACGCTGGACGCGGGTGCCCGCGACGCCAACGATACCATCAGCGTCAACAGCGGCACGCTGGCGCACCCGGTCGACGTCTCCGTTATCCGGGCGCCGGCGGCCATCGCGGCCGATCTGTCGGAAACGCAACTGGCCGTGCGCGGCCTGGCCGTCAGCGCGTCCTCGCACCAGAGCGTCAACAACAACGCGGTCTCGCTGGGCGTCGGCACCGTGGGCGTGGCCGTGGTCCCGGTGATCAACCTGCTGGGTGGCGAGACGCAGGCCTTCATCCACGGCGCCAGGGTCAATACCTTGACAGGCCCTGCGGCTGGCGCCGACGTCAATGTGCTGGCATCCAGCCACGGCTTTGCCGGCAATTTCGCGCTGGGCGCGGCCGGCGGCAAGGGCGCCGCCACGGGCGCGGCCTCAAGCAGCCGCAGTGACCGCAACACCAGCGCGTATGTCACCGACGCCACGATCGGCACTGCCGCCACGCGCACCGAGACAGCGCCGATCGAGACCGTCACGACCGTCGCGGGCGGCGCGGTGGGCAGCCAGGGGCCCGAAGAAGGCGGGGCGCCACAAGTGACCACGACCACGATCACGCGCCGCACCCTGACCCTGGCGCCAAGCGTCGGCGCCGTCAAGGTGCAGGCGCGCGCCTCGCAGGCCACTGCCGACATCGTCTCCGGCCTCGCCGGCGGCCTGGTCGCCGGTACGGCCACCGGCGCCGTCACCATCTTCGGTGGCGCCACCACGGCCTATCTCGAAGGTGGCAAGGTCACCGCGGACAGCCTGGCGGTCGACGCCAGAAGCAGCAGCGCCTACAACATGCTGGCCATTTCAGCGGCAGCCGGGGTGGCCGGGATGGGCGGCGCGGTCGGCGTCGGCGTGGCCGATGCCACGACCGATGCCCACGTCGGCAACAAGAACGCGGCGACGCGCAGCACCACGCTGCAACTGGGCGGCGCACTGTCGGTCACGGCGCTGACACAAAGCGATTTCAATGCCACCGTGGCCAGCGGTACGCTGGCAGGCGCCGCCGGCGTGGCCGGCACCGCCGCCGTCACGGTGGTCCAGAACAGCACCAGCGCCGGCATCTACAATGTGGCCACGAGTGCCGTGGCCCCGGCGGCGCCGGCCGCCACCAGCGTCACCGATGCGAGCGGCAATGTGGTCGTGACAGGTGACCGTACCGGCAGCGGCCTGCTGCCAGTCGCGCTCGGTGCGGTGACGGTCGATGCGCGCGAAAATATCCGCATCAAGCCCGTCGCCGGCGCGGTCGCCGTGGCCGCCGGCGCCGGCGTGGGCGCGGCCGCCAACATGGTGGTGGTCAAGAGCAGCGTCACCGGCGAAATTCTCAACAGCGCCGTCGACAGTGCCGCCAACGTCAGCGTGAAGGCCAGCAGCGACAAGCGCATCGACATGACGGGCCTGAGCGGCGGCGCTGGCCAGACCCTTGGCATCGGCGGCGCGCTCGGCGTGCTGGTGGTCGGCAGCGGCGCCACCGGCGCTGCAGGCGCCGAACTCGACAAGGACAACAGCGGTACCCTGAGCCAGGTGAATGCGCTGAGCACGGCGCCAGCGGGCGGCCAGGCGGCCAATACCCAGCCGGGCCAGCGCGCGGCCCCGGGCTTCGACGTCAAGGCAGCCGTGAACGGGCTCGCGCCGGATGCGGTAACCGCCCGCATCGTTGGCGGCAGCGTCAACGGCAAGGCCGTGACGGTGGCGGCGCAAGCCAGTACCTCGACCGGCAACCTGGCCGGCGCAGCCGGTGCATCGGCCGTGCTGGGCGCGGGCGGCGCGGTCGGCGTGTCGCGCGTGTACAGCAACGTCGCCGCGTCGATCGAGGCGGCAACCGTGCGCGCGGGCAGCATTGACGTGCATGCGCTGGCACTGGACGGCAGCACCGGCGAATCGTCGTCGGTGACCACCTACGCGGGTGGCCTGGGCCTGGTGGGCCTGGGCGCCGCAGTGTCAGACGCGTTAATCCAGAACACGGTGACAGCCCATGCCGACGGCGTGTTCACGGGCACCGCCAGCGGCGACATGCGCGTGGCGGCCGCCGACAATTCGACCGTTGCGACCGATGGTGTCGGCGCCGCGCTCGGCGCCGCCGCGGTCGGCATCGTGGTCAGCCACGCCGACAAGCGCAGCAGCGTCGACGCCACTCTTGGCAACAGCAGCAGCGTGGCCGGCTTCAACCTGCTGGCCGTGCAAGCCACATCCAGCGCGCCGGCCAGCGGCAACACCGTCGAGGCCAGGTCCACCGGCGCTGCCGGCGGCCTGCTGGCGGCGGGTGCAGGGGCCGAATCGGTGGCCACCAACCATACCCGCGTCAATGCGGCCATCGGCAACGGTGTGCGCCTGCCGGATGGCAATGTCAGCATCGTCGCCACCAACGACAGTCGCCAGGAGGCAGCCGCGACCGGCGTCGCCGGCGCCGGTCTGGTGGCTGCCAGCGGCGCTGTCGCACGCGCCAGTTCGGGCAGCAAGGGCGACCACATGACGACCACGGCCACGCTGGGCAATAATGCCGTCACCAGCGCTACCCGCGCCGGCTACCTGCAGGTGAACGCCTCGGGCGTGGATGCCAACACGGCAATGGCGGTGGCTGCCGCTGGTGGCGTGATCGCGGGCAATGCCTCGGTCGCCAGCACGGGCGGCTATGCCGACGTGAACGCAGCCATCGGCAGCGGCGCCAGTGTGCACGCCGGCGCGATTACCGTCAGCGCCGACCACATCGACTCGCATTACGACCGTGCCAATTCGCTCAACGCCTCGCTGGTCGGCGGCAGCGGCGCCAGTGCCAGCCACACGGCCAACGTGACCGTGGGCGCGACGGTCGGCAACGACAGCAAGCTCGATGCCATGAGCAATGTGCAGGTCCTGGCCGACAACCTGTTCGACAACGGCACCGGCAGCCGCGGCGACAGCGCCAGCGGCGCCGGCGGCGGCGTTTTCAATGCGGCGGCGGCCAGCAGCAACACCGTCATCACCGCCCACACCAATGTCCGACTGGGCGACCGCGTGGCCATCAACAGCGGTCCGAGTGCCACCGGCTCACCTTACAGTCTGCTGCTGCGCGCGGCCAACAACATGAGCGTGTCCGACCGGGTGGTGCTCGGTACCGGCGGCGCGATCGCCGGCGCCGCAGTGGCATCCCATACCACGGCCAACCTGAACAGCGACGTCGCTACCGGCCTGGCCAACCAGCTCAACAGTCTGGCAGGCATCGGCATCGGTTCCTACGTCAACGCGGCTGCGGGCAATGCGGCCTATGTCGAAACCCACGGCCTGGCCGCAGTCGGAAGCGCCGATGCCGGCACCGCCATCACTGCCAACCAGAACGTGCGCATCGGCGGCGGCAACACCCGCATCCGTGCCTTTGGCAACCTCGACATCACCGCAGGCAAGGACCCGAGCGGCGACTTCAACACCGTCCTCACAGGCAATGCCAATGCCCAGGGATACGTGCAGGGCCTGGTGGCGGTGCCGCTGGCCGATGCCGCGACCACGCTGACCAGCAACGCCACCCTCGACATCGCCAGCGGCGCCACCGTCGAGAGCGCGCAGAACGCCGTCGTGGGCGCCTGGCAGGGCGCCTCGAATGCGCTCGCCAACGGCACGGGTCACGGCTACGAGCTTGGTTTCATCCCGGTCACCACAGGCAATAGTTCGACTAGCACGCCGTCCAGTGCGAACGTCACCATCAACGGCGACGTCAACGCGGGCATTTTCCACGACCTGCGCATCACCATCGAAAATTGTCAGGACAGCGGCATCTACTGCAGCCGGTATACGCAATCGGCCAACAGCGCGCCGACCACGGTTGCCTTCGTGCCCCAGTTCGACGCGGCAGCCTATGTGCGGGCCCATTTCGCCGATCCGGCCACGCAAGGTCTGATGCTGTCGGGCGTTGCCACCCAGCCGGTCGGCGCCATCAACATCGGCGCGCTCTACGCCGCCGGCGGCACCGTGACCGTCAATGCCGCTACGTTGCAGGGCAAGGGGGCGCTGTCGTCATATGGCGCACCGACCATCCAGGTCATCAACAACAGCCCCGACTACCTGGTGCTCGATTCGGTCCAGATTCCGAATACCCCCGGCGGCGAAATCCTGTTCTCCGGCACCGCCGGCCGCAGTACCGCGCTCGCCAACCAGATGCACCTGACCGAGAGCGGCGCCGGCCAGGTGCCGACGATCTCGGTCCAGAACAACTACACCGGCCACGTTGGCGGCGTCGGCTACGGCCCGGCCATGATGCTGGGTGGCGCCATCACCAACCTGGGCGGCAGGATCGACCTGGTCAACAAGACCGGTTCGGTCGGCCAGAACGCCCAGGTGCTGGGCCAGCAGGTAAACATCGACGCCCCGAACGCGGTCTTCGTTGCCCAGTTCGCGGACAGCCACGGTCCGTACTATGCGGGCAGCAATCCTTACGCAGAATGGCAAAAGGCCATGGTCTGGCCAGGCAACAATCCGGCGCTGGCACTGCCATCGGCCGACCTGGCGATCTCGTATTTTGCGAGCTCGATCCAGAACGCAGCCGCGTTCGGCACCAATACCGAAGCCTTCAACCGCAGCTTCGTGCACCGTGCGGGCGACGCCGCAGGCAGCAACTACAGCCTGATTTTCTACGGTTCCGGCTTCCGTCACCAGGATACCCAGGGCGTTGCCAACAGCCTCAGTCCGATCGGACAATCGCTCGCCATTTCAAACCAGGGCGATTCCTACATTCCGATGGTGCCGATGCAGTCGCTGACGAAGGAAGTGGCCAGCTACAGCGGCGCCGACCTGTCCGGCAGCGCGGCCAGTTCGATCATCTTCGGGAGCAAGGTCGCCATCGTGGCGAAGTACATCGACGTCAATGGCAAGATCACCGCCGGCCAGCCAACCGACTGGTCGGTGAGCCTGCCGGCATCGCTGGCGGGCATGTTCGCCGACGTCACCGCCGCCTACCGGGCGGGCAGGGGCGCGGCCAGCCACAAGATCGATCCCAAGTTGCTGGGTCTGGTGTCCATCGGCGATTCGCCGATCGGCGCCACCTTCGACGTCGTGACCCAGCAGATCATTCTGGACAACGTCAGCGCTTCTTCGGGTGGCGGTTCGGTGCTTCTCAATGGGCAGATCCTCAGCACCAATCCGCTCGGTAATATCCATGTCAACGGCGGCTTCGGCAAGGTCAATATCGACAACCAGACGGGCTACACCCTGAAGCTGCAGGATGTCGGTGCGGGCAGCGGCGCGCTGCTGGCCGGTACGGTCGGCAAGGTCGAGATCATCGACCATTCGCCAACGGCGCCCAAGCATGTGTTGTACACCTACACCCCGGGCGCGGGCGTCCAGACCTACCAGGGTTCGGTGAGCCAGACCGCCGACGAGCTGGTCGCGGTCGGCGGCGGCAGCGGCCAGAGCGCAGCGAACTATCAGCCGACCGAGAATGCGCGCTGGGAGTGGACCAATACCGCGACACTCAGCCGCGACATCACCTACGCCAACGGCGGGTGGACCGTCATCGCCAGCAACTGGAAATTCGATGGTAACCCCAACAACCCCTGGACCCAGTCGAGCGGCGGCGTCGTCATGGGCAGCGCGGGTGCACCGGTGTTCAAGGAAACCATCAGCGGCAGCGACACGCGCACCACCTCGCACTGGTTCGGCTACGGCGGCTGCGACTCGGCCAACTACCAAGGCGAGTGCAACTACGGCTTCCTGCAAACCAATGCCTCGACCAACCCCTACCGCGGCTGGTGGGAATACCGTTACGTCACCGGTGCCAAGCTGACCTTGACCAGCTCGGTCAAAGCCGACAACCCGATCAAGATCGATTTCTCCGGCAATACCAGCGGCAGCGTCTCCATCAAGTCGAACGCGGCGGTGCAGCTGGCAGGGCAGGTCATCAACCCGACCGGCACCACCACCATCGATGCCGGCACGGCGCTCACCCAGTCGGCCAAGAGCAACCTGGCAACCAGGGACCTGACCCTGAACGCCGGCCAGGGCATCGGCACCAGCCAGCAGGCGATCAGCGCCACGCTGGCCGACAACGGGGTGCTCAATGCCAGCGCCGGCGCTGCCGGCATCTACCTCGACCTTGCCAATGGTGCGACCATCGGCACCGTGACGGCCGGTGCGACCGGCAACCGCGGCGACGTGCGCATCACCGCAGGCGATGCACTGCTGGCCGGGAACACCGGCGCGGCCAACGTCAGTGGCAACAACATCACCCTGTCCAGCAGCCGCGGCTCGGTCGGCAACGACAGCGCGCCGATGGTCATCAGCGCGATCGGCAACCCCGGCATCAACGGCGCGCTCGGTGGCGTCGTCAATATCGCGGCCCACGGCGACATCAAGCTGCGTCAGGTCGGCGGCGACCTGCTGGTGGCGCAAATCGCTTCGACCGGCAACGGCGACGTCGATATCGCAGTCACCAATGGCACGATCTACGATGCGCGCGGCCAGACTGCGGCCAATACCCTGAGCAATGCCCAGGTCAAGCAGGTGTGGGACGCGCTCAAGCTCACCGCAGACCGCGGCGCCGAGACCGGCACCCGTGCCGATGCCTCGGTGGTGGCCTTCGAAGCCCAGGTGGCGCGCGACTACCAGAAATTCTGGGACCTGCGCCAGCGCGGCAGCCTCGACGCCGGTGGCGCACTGGTGCTCGACACCGCAGCCATCGCGCTGTTGAAGCCGCTGGTTTCGGCGGTCCTGAAGAAAAAGGTCACTGAAGCCGAGATCGCGGACTATGCCAATGCCCAGTACCAGGGCGCGCGTCAGGCACTGGGCGACGCGCTGGCCCTCAACCCGGGCTATGGCGCGGGCTGGGAAAGCCTGACCGATTTCACCCGCTACAACCGGCAATTCACGTTTGCCGCGTCGAGCGGCCAGATCGCCGAGCTGACCAAGAACGCGGTCTGGAACGAAGCCCAGCTCTCGTATTCCATCAGCCGCTCGGCGCTCGAACCAACGCCGTCGCAGCAGGTCGGCGGCGCCACGCCGAACATCATCGGGCATGCCATCAGCATCGATACCAGCGCCGCAATCGGCAAACTGGCGCCGGTGGTCAATATCTCGCTGGCGGAACTGACCAGCGGCGCACTGAGCACCATCCAGAAGGCGGCGCTCGGCCTGGCCAAGGCGCCCGGCGACATTAAGGTCACCGGCGTCGATGCCCAGGGCCGCACCGTGGTCTACGAATTCGGCAAGGAACCGGCCGGCATCAAGCTCACCGGTTTCCAGCTGGCGCAGACCTCACCATTGTTCATCGACGCCACCGGCGCCATCAAGGTCAATGCCAAGGGCGGCGCCGTCTACCTGCAAGGCAGCGGTGTCAACCGCGACCTGCAGATCGACCATGTGAGCGCGACCACGGACGTGGCACTGACTGCACCGCAAAGCATAGTGGCCGCGACCGGTGCCGGCGGCGCTGCCTTGTCGCCAGTGCAGATCATCGCTGGCGGCGACGTGCGCCTGACCGGCGGCAGTGGCGATCTGGGCACGGCAGCCAATCCACTGAATTACCAGGCCGGCGGCATGCTGCAGTTGGCAACAGCCGGTCAATCGATCTTCCTCAGGACGCCGGTCGATGACATGCTTGTGGGCAGCATCGCAGCTGGCAACCTTGTCCGGCTGTACGCGCCGCTGGGCAGCATCCTCGCCACCAACCAGAATGCGGGCCTGACCATTCGTGGCCATGACATTGTACTGAATGCAGCCAGGGATCTGGGCATGGCGGCCAATCCGCTGCGCATCAGCACCGGTGACATGATGGCGTCGGGCGTGTTCGGCGGCAGCGCCGGCGGCGACATCCATGTATACGGTCCGAACTTCGCCGACCGCCTGACCATCGGTACGCTCTCTGCCGGTGGCAAGATCGAGCTCGGCGCGGCCGGCGCACTGGCTGCCAACAGCTTGACGGCCGGGGGCGCGATCGCCATCCGCGCTGGCGACACCACGGTGGGCGCCGCCAGCGGCAGCGACATCCTGTTTGCTGCCGGCGGCGACCTGACCCTGGGCCACGTCGTATCGCGCGACGGCATCAGGACCAGTTCCGATGGCGTCACACGCGTCGAGGACGAACTCGAGGCCGTGAACGGGGTGGAGATCAGCGCGGCTGCACTCGACATGGCGGCTGGCAGCAGCATCAGCGCCGGCACCGCGATTGGCATCAGCACGACTGCGGGCAACGCCGTGCTGGCGCGCGTCAGCGGCGCCACGGTCGACATCAAGGCGGTGGGCCGGATCCTGGCGGCGCAGGCCGGCATCAATGTGCTGGCAACTGGCATACCCGGCCAGGGCGGTGCGCTCACGCTGCGCAGCCTTGGCGCTGCCGGTGGCATTGGTGAAGCTGGCGCCATGCTCGGCATCCGCGCCGCCGGCTTGGCCGCACGCACTGCCAGCGGCGACCTGCATCTGGATTTGTGGAGCAATACGCGCGCTTCGCTGGTCGAGGCGGTGCAGGGCAGGGTGGACATCAATGCCCGCGCGGCGCTGGACGCCCTTCAGATCAGCGGCGCCGCCGTCGCGCTGACGGCCGCGGGCGACCTGGCCGTCGATACGCTGGCAGCGGGCGGCAACGCCAGCATTCACGGCGCCGCCGCCGTCGACATCAAGACGCTGTCGACGACAAACGACGCCGATGTACGCGGGACCGATATCGTCCTGGCCTCGGCCACGGCAGGCGGTGACCTCGATATTGATGCCAGCGGCCGCTTGCGTGCCACTGCCTTGCAGGCAGGGGGCGACCTGCGGGCCGCTGCTGCTGGCATGGCGCAGGTGGACAACGCACAAGCCGGCGCCGGTCTCCGTCTGCGCGCTGCCGACATCGCTTTCGGACGCATCAAGGCCGGCGGCGACGCCAGCCTTGCCACGACGGCAGGCGCATTGCGCGGTGACAGCCTGGCAACGGGCACGCTGGCGGCAGATGCGCAGGGAGAACTCACCGTGCGCCGCATCGACGTGGACGGCGCCAGCACCCTGCATGCCGGCACGACCCTCGGCATCGCCACCCTGGTGTCGGGCGGCGATGCAACCGTGATCACCGGCAGCGACGCGACGATCGGTACTGCCAGCGTCGGCACGGTCACGCGCCAGTCGACACTGGATGTTCGCAGCGGTCGCGCCCTGGTGCTCGACGATGCAAGCGCCAGCCGCGACCTGGCCGTGCGCGCCGCGTCCGCCCGAGTGGGCACGCTCCAGGCCGGGCGCGACATGCGCCTTGCAACCACCGGCGGCAAGCTGGATGTCATGACCCTCGATGCCGGCACCCTCGCGGCAACGGTCATGGGCGACGCCAGCCTGGCCCGCGCCACCGTGCGTGGCACGGCCACGATGGCCGCAGCTGGCGCGCTGGATGTGGGACAGTGGCATTCCGGCGGCACGACCAGTTTCAACGCTGGTACCACGGCCACGCTGCAGCAGGTCGGCGTCGGCGCGCAGGCGCAACCGGCCGATCTGGCGATTACCAGCCGCGGCGCGCAAGCACTGGGCGCCATCACCGCCAGCGGCGACATCGCGCTGCGCGGCGCCGCGCTGACGCTGGACACGGCGCAGGCAGGCCGCGACATGCAAGTCGTCGTCGACGGCCATGCGCAGATCCAGAAGGCAAGTACACTGGGCCGCTTCGACCTTGACACCGGGACGGCCAATGTCGGCGCCCTGGCGGCGGGCGGCGCTGCCAGTTTCGCCAGCGGCGGCGATCTGGCCGTCGACACGCTCGACGCAGGCAGCCTGGTTGCCAGCGTCGGTGGCGATGCGACCTTTGCACAGGCGACGGTGCGTGGCACGACGGCGGTCGCCACCAAGGGTGCGCTGACCATTGGCCGGTTCACTTCCAGCGGCA
>Ga0265780_10001562_pt1 | contig 32047 bp, 23 predicted proteins | sample P1T30metagenome_FD_192432 | JGI IMG/M metagenome (GOLD analysis project Ga0265780, IMG submission 192432) | Plant litter microbial communities from East Loma Ridge, Irvine, California - P1 T30 | ecosystem: Environmental > Terrestrial > Plant litter > Unclassified | place: USA: California... | reverse complement strand
TACCGGTCGGGTTGATATTGGGACTCGCCGTATTCACGGCCACCCAGTAATACGAGCCGACAATGTTGCTGAACGTGGTTCCCCCCGGTATCGGGTTGGTGTTGGTGCGCTGAAACTGGGCCGCGTTTTGCGTGAAGAAGTGGTTGCTGGCGTAGCGGGTGCCTTCGCCCTCGCTTTCAAACGGCTCTACGTAGGGCAAACCCACGTAGGCCGCATCCAGGGCCGTCGCCACCGTAATGTTGCGCGTTACCGTGTTGCTGCCGACGTTGGCGCCATCCGTGACGTTAAACGACACCGTGCGCGTGAGCGGCGAGGCATCGTTGGGGTCAATGTTCTGGTACAGCACTTTGCGCAGGGCATTCTGCCACTGCGCCGGCGTGGCCGTGCTGCCAGCCGAGGTCAGTGATAGTCGGCCCAGAGTGGTGTCGAAGGTGCCGGCCACAATGTTGCCAGTGGTACCGTCGCCCGTAAACGAGAGCCGGTCCTCAGTCCCCTGGTAATTGGTCGAGATGGTAACAACGGCGCTGCTCAGCGTGGGGCTGTCCGGGTCAGTAACCGTTAGCGTACTAGTGATGGCCGTTGCGCCAGCACCCTCGCTGTAGGCCAGGGCCTGGCCCTCAATGCTGGCCAGCACGGGGGCCGCGCTGGTGGCCGACGCGCCGTACACCCGGATGTTGTCGAAGCCAAATTCCTCGCTGGCGCCATCCTGGTCGATTTGCACCCGCACTTGCAGGCTACTGCCCGTGCCGGGAATGGCAAAGCTGTAGTCGGTCAGGGCCTGATTGAGCACGGGCGAGTTGGGCTCCAGGTTGACGTTGGAGATACCATCGCGGTTCGCGTCTTGGCGCAGGCGGCCCGATGTCCCCCCGGTGCCGGGGTCATCACCCACAAACTGCCCGATGGTTACCCAGCCATTATTATCCAGGTTGTACTGCACCCGCACGTAATCATCGGTTTCCCAGCGCGCTATCGTATTGTTGGGCAACCCCGCCGCATCAGCCAGGGCGACCGTCACCGACAGGTTGCTTTTGCCAGCTACATTCAGCGCGTTTAGCGTCAAGTTAGCCGCCGGGTTGCCTCTGACATTGCCACTGGCATCGCGCCGCACGTTTTCCGAAGCCCAAAAATGCGTACCGGTCGAGTTCGCGGCCACGCCGTTGATGTTCGTAACGGTCGACACTTGGGCCATTCCGGTGTTAAAGCCCGGAACTGGCAGAGTCGCATTGTAAAAATAGATATTTGAGCTGCCGGCAGCGACGGTCGAAGCGGTGTAGTTCACCGCTTCGGTGGTTTCAAACGACTGCTGCTGCAGCAGTGTCTGGGCCCGGGCGCCCCAACCGGCTAGCAGCAGGAGCAGAAGTAGTATTTGTCTCATAACTAAATGGGAGAAGAAAGAAAGTGAAAACAGAAAAAGTTAAATGACTCACAAAGACATTTTTTTGATTATCAACATCTTAAACTGAAATAATATTCAGTTTGTAGCCGGCACAGGTAGCAGCGTGCCCAGCACCTCGCCCACCGGCACGCCCAGCCCCGCCAGCTGCCCACCCGTAAAATAACCCTCGTCAAGCGCCACCACATCAAGCTGAAGTACCGAGCCATCGCCGCAGGCTACCAGCAGCGCTTGGCCAGCGGTGGACAGCACCACGGTGCCGGGCGCGGCAGCCACGGTTTCGGGCCGGGCCGTAGCCCCCAATACCCGCAAGGGTTGGCCGCGCAAGGCTGCCAGGGCCCCCCGGTTCCAGGGGTTGGCGGCGCGCACTAGGCGGGCCAGGCTTTCGGCCAACTCCTGCCAGTCGAGGCACAGGTCGGGTAAGGTAGGGCGGGGCCAATAACGGGCCACAGCCTCGTTTTGGGGCTGTTCGGCCAGCGGCTGCTCGCCGCGCAGCCCCGCCAGCAGTTGGCGGCCAGTACCCACGGCAGCTAGCGCTAGGTGCCCGCGGTGCAGGCCGTAAGTATCATGCGGGCCAATGGGCACCGGCGTGGCCACCAGCACCGGCCCGGTATCGAAGTCCTCGGCCATGCGGTGGGCCGTCACGGCGCCGGCGGGCTCGCCGTTGCGGATTTGCCAAAACGTGGGCTCTGGCCCGCGGTAGCCGGGCAGCGCCGCAAAGTGAAAATTGATGAAGCCCTGCGGCGGTAGCCCCAGCACCGCTGCCGGAATGCGCCACGGAAACGTGAGCACCAGTACGGCCGTGGGCTGCACGGCCACTACCCACTCGGCCAGCGCCGCGCCCAGGCCGGCCCGCGCCAGCAAAAGCGGCGCCTGCCCAGCCTGGGTTAGCTGCGCGTGCAGCTGCTCGGCCTCCTCGCGGCCACTGGCGGGTACGGCCACACCGGCCACCACGCCCTGGCTGAGCAAGTCTTGCAGCAAAGGCCAGCCCAGCATACTGCTAATGATAACGGCGACGCGCATACTTGGAAATCAATGGTATATAAAAGATTGGAAGCCCCACAGCTACTGGCAACACCCGCCCGTAGGGCATGATTTGGGGCCTCAGCCAAACAGCTTCCGGATTTGTTGCTAACTAAAAATGGCTAACCGCCCGCTACTCTTTCGGCCGCGGGGCGGGAAGTAGTAGCGGGCGGCAGCCCGGCAGCCAGTGGCCGCGCTTACGCAGGCGATGGGTAGAGGCCGATTAGGGCAATGACGTAGTTCATGGCTAGTACCGGGGGGCGGTTTTCGTGCGGCAGGCTGCTGCCCATTGCGCCGCTGGTACCCTTAATGGGGGCGCCCATAGAGGTATTGGGCGGACCACCGGCAAACTGGGCGTTGCCTTCCTTAGCTGGATACTGCCCCCCGGGAGCCGATTCATCGGCCGAGTCAGCGGTTTTCAGGGTAGCCGTGAAGGCGTGGGAGTGGGTCGGGAGCTGCCCTTGGTTGAGCGTCACCGATTCGGAGCCGCCCATAGCACCTTGCTGGTAGACATTACCGGAGGGCAGTGCGCCCACGCCCACCGCCACGCGGCTGCGCAGGTCGGGCAGACCGAAGGTGGTTTGGCCATTGCCGCCGAAGGTGGTGCCCAGCAGCGAATACAGTGCCTGGTTCTGCGCAATGGACAGGAGCTGACCGTTGCAGAAGGCGTAGTTTTTGGGTGCGTAGTTGAAGCTAATGAGGCGAATTTCGCCGAGGTAAGGCTCATCCATAAGACAAAATCAGAAACAGGTGAACGTGTGAGAAAGAAGCGGCCCTAAGGCTGGGACGGCCATATGCCCTGCGTGGCAATGATGAAATACAGCGCCTGCACGGGCTGCAGGTTGTTGTGCGGCTGGTTGCTACCCGCGGCGGCCGGCGTAAAGGCTAGCGCCCCGGCGTTGAAAGTGGCGCCGTCGCTGCCCGGCGCATACGGAATCGGCTTATTGCCCCCGCCCTGGGCCTGGCCCAGGCTCGGGTACGCGCCCGTGGGGTCGGGGCCCGACGGGCCGGTGGAGTTGGCGCCCAGTAGGCCCGAAAATGGGTGCTGGTGCATAGGTATCTGGTTAATAGTCAGTGCTACACTTTCTGTCCCCGCTTGCTGGCCCGGCTGGTAGGTGCTCAGGCCGGGGCCGCCCGCGCCGCCCTGGGAGCCCACCATAAGCCGGCCGCGCATGTCGGGCACGTTGAAGGTAGATTGGCCATTGCCCCCGTAGGTAGTGCCTATCAGGGTAAAGAGGGTTTCGTATTCGTTGATTTGCAGTGTCTGCCCGTTGCAGGGTACCCAGCCCGCCGGGATGCGGGCGAAGGCCACGGAGCGAATCTCACCAATGTAAGGAGTTGACATAGTATAGCTAGTGTGAAAATGAGGAAAAAGGAAACCCACTCCTACTCTGGCTGGGGGTATACGCCATTGGTAGCGATGCAATAAGCCAGCACCAGATAGGGCATCAGGTTGTTGTGGACCTCGCCGCCGCCCACTTCATCGGTGTTGCCGTACATCAGGGTAGGGGCCATGGTGCCGTTGTTGGGAGTGCCGCTGTACTGCTCCTTTACCTCCTGGGCAAAGAAGCTGCCCTGCGGCGAGCCTACCGTGCCCCCTATGTTGCTCACTGGCACCGTGGCGCTCATGGTGTGGGTGTGAACGGGCATCTCGGCAGTAGCCAGCTTCACGGTTTCCGTGCCCGTTTGCTTGCCGGCGATGTAGTTGCTGAGGCCCGGCCCCTGGCCTTGGCCTACAATAGCGCGGCCACGCAGGTCGGGCAGGCCGAAGGTGGTTTGGCCATTACCCCCGAAGGTGGTGCCCAGCAACGAAAACAAGGCCGTGTTCTGCGAAATAGGCAATAGCTGCCCCTGGCAAGGCAGCCAGCCTCTGTTGGTGAACCGGTACGGCATCAGGCGAATTTCTCCTAAGAAGGGGTCCATGAAAAAAGAAAAAGGTGAAAGTAGGCGAATGAACAAATCCCCTTTGTCTTAGGGGAAAGCGCTGGAAGTAGGAGCGTAGGCCCGGGTACGACATCATCGCTGCCGACTGTGTATTAGACCTCCGGGAAATAAATCCGGGCTACTTGGCTTGGTAGGGCCAAGGCGCAGTGTGAGCAGCCGTGGTATTCTTTTCCAGGCTAGTCTGTTAGCAAAGCCAGTTTGGCAGCGCAGCGCCTAGAACCTTAAAGCGAGGTTCAGTAAACTATCCAACGTGTTGGCACTATCGGGCTAGTGAGGAGGGATAAGTGGGGCTTCTGGGGTGGGAATTGAAAAAGTAGGGCAACAGTGGCGTCTACTAAAATCCAAATTGACCTTTCTGTTTCTCATGCCAATTGGTAGTAATGCAAAAGTATGACAAAAGAAAGGAGGCAACTTGTGGTTTTAAGTAAAAATATATGAGAATTATATTACCATTTTGTTGTTATAAATCAAGGTAATAGGTGGGAAATAATTCTTGTTAAGAAAATAAAATTATTCACTATAATAAAATAACTTTTCTAAGAATTAGATAGAAGTTGACAGGCCATTTGATAATGAATAGCTCTACCATGAGCAGTAGTAGAGTGCCGTTATTTATCGTCCGAGTTGGGTCCGTTTTGTTGAGTGGCGTGACGAGTGCCTGTTTACAAAAAAGGATGAGTTGGACGAGTAGGATAATCTCCGGCAGTAGTGTGCCGGCTGTAAGCTGAAAATTCGCCCTGCGAAATAGCAACGCTTTGCCGACTCTTTTGCAGGTAGAAATACCTGATTTTGCCTCACGTATTTTTACCTGGATTGGGCCCCACTACTTATCTGCTACCTACTTAAAAGCCCCGGCTCCTTCACAGGAGGCGGGGCTTTTAAGTAGGTAGCTTCCGTTGATGCTCTAACAGGGGTAAAGCCTGTTGCGTAAATTCGGCTGGCTCGATAATGATGTAAGCGAGCGGCTAAGCGTAGGGAAAGGTCCGCTTAGTGGCCTTTTTGGCTGGGTTCGATACACCAAGCACTTCTCTAACAGCAGCGTGCCAGCTTCTGCAATAGTCACTACCCTAGCCCGATTGGACTGCTTCGCTCAGTGCAGCTAGGTTAGAATAGCCAGTTGCTGACTTAGCAAGCGAACACCAAAAACGCTGACTACTAATTAAGTCAACATGCCTCCCGAAACCCCCAAACTTGCGTTCCCATTCGGGTACAGCCTTCTCCACTCTTACGGCTATCTACCGGTGTAAGAGGGCAGGCTTTTCGGTCGACTGTTTTACGTTGTAACCTCTCGCGCCCACTGGTGCCGTCGCTGCACGTTGATGTAGTGGAGCAGGGAGTAGTTCTTGCGTATTTATGTATATAACTACTAATTTATCAGCATAAATGAGACCATAAAGGCCCAGCGCACGTCTCGCCAGAGCGCTATGTGCTTGGCGCTCCGGCGAGACGTGCTGCCAACCTGACCGCGCACCACCCCACCACCCACATTGCGGAGCACTTGGCCTGCTTTTAAGGCAGCAGTGGGTACTTGCTAGCGAAGGTGCTATCTCACTACCTGCTGCAAGCAAATGGCCCCCATGCCCGCCATTTTTGGCAGGCATGGGGGCCAGCGATGGCGTAGTGGCTACGACCAAGCCACCACTCTCTTACTAAAGAAAAACTACCAAAAGGGCTAGCCTAGATACGATTTCAGCGACTGCGAGCGCGACGTGTGCTTGAGGCGGCGAATAGCTTTTTCTTTTACCTGCCGTACCCGCTCGCGGGTCAGGCTAAACTGTTCGCCAATTTCCTCCAGCGTTTGCGCCGCGTGGCCATTGAGGCCGAAGTGTAGCGTAATGACATCCGCCTCCCGCCGGGTCAGCGTCGAGAGCGCACGCTGCACCTCCCGGCGCAGAGAATCGTGCAGCAAGCCCGCATCTGGCGTTTCTTGCCCCTCGTCTATCATCACATCGAGCAAGCCATTTTCCTCGCCCTGCACAAAGGGGGCATCCATCGACACATGGCGGCCCGAAATTTTGAGCGTATCTACTACCTCCGAGGTCGTCAATTCCAGCAGCTCTGCAATCTCGTCGGGCGAGGGCTCCCGCTCAAACTTCTGCTCCAACTCCGCAAACGAGCGGCTGATTTTGTTGAGCGAGCCCACCCGGTTCAGGGGCAGGCGCACAATGCGGCTCTGCTCGGCCAGGGCTTGCAGAATGCTCTGGCGAATCCACCACACGGCGTAGGAGATGAACTTGAAGCCCTTCGTTTCATCGAAGCGCTTAGCCGCCTTAATTAGCCCCAGGTTGCCCTCGTTGATAAGGTCACCCAGGGTCAGGCCTTGGTTCTGGTACTGTTTAGACACCGATACTACGAAGCGCAAATTAGCCTTGGTCAGCTTTTCGAGGGCCATCTGGTCGCCCTCGCGAATGCGCTGCGCCAGCTCTACTTCCTCGTCTATCGACACCAGGCTCACTTTGCCAATCTCCTGGAGGTATTTGTCCAGCGACTGGCTTTCGCGGTTGGTAATCTGCTTGCTAATTTTTAACTGTCTCATGCGGTAGCGGCGCTGCTTAGATAAGGTAACAGCAACCTATAACTACGAGTGGGGCATCTTGGTTCGACGGCCTTCGCGGCGCCGCGCCGCCGAAAGAGTTACGGATGGGAAGAAGCTCAGTCGCTACAAGTTAAGTTATATTGCTGAAAGTCAATTGTTGATGTGATAAATAAGCTAAAAAAGTGCGCCATTCAGCAGCACTCACGCAACGTTTGTGGAGCCCTATTTATTAATTTAGATGTGCGCCTACATTAAAAATTTGCGAATGAATAGCATGCTGAACACGCTGTGCTTCAAGCAGAATGTTCAGCATGACCCATTTTTATCCGTTTATTTATTCAGCAACAAGCCGAACGACAATAATCCCAATCTTTATCCGGAATTACTTTCCAGCGATTGCCGGGCGGCCGGGCAACTACCGGCGCCCGTAAGGGGCTGGCCGCTCGGCTAAATCTGCCCCATACCGCCATCGACAAATAGCTCGATGCCGTTTACAAAGCTGGCCTCCGCCGAAGCCAGGAACAGCGCAGCCGCGGCAATTTCCTCCGGGCGGCCCATTTCCCCGCGTGGAATCAGGGCGGCAATTTGGGCCTTGAACTCAGGGTCGGTCTTGGCCATCATGGGTGTATCAATCGCTCCGGGGCTCAACAGGTTGACCCGAATGCGGCGGTCCTGCAAGTCCACCAGCCAGCCCCGCACAAACGCCCGGAGCGTCGCTTTGCTGGCGCTGTACACGCTGTTGGCCGGGTACCCTTTGATGGAGGCCCCCGACCCATTGAGTATAATCGAGCTGCCCTCCGCTAGCAGCGGTAGCGCCTTCTGTACCGTGAAAAGCGTGCCGCGCACGTTCAGGTCAAAAATGGTATCGAAGAGGTCCTCCGTAATCTCCCCCAGCTTGCCAAAGCCGGCTGCTCCGGCGCTGGCGAATAGCACGTCGATTTTGCCTTTTTCTTGCTTTACTTGTGCATAAAGGCGGTCCAGGTCGGCTAGGTTGGCGGCGTCGCCTAGTACCCCCGTCACATTGCGGCCGATGGCTTGCACGGCTTCGTCGAGCTTCGCCTGGTTGCGGCCCGTGATGAAGACGTACGCTCCTTCGGCCACGAATAAGTGGGCGGTGGCCAATGCCATGCCCGACGTAGCGCCGGTAATAACCGCTACGTTTCCAGTTAGTTTTCCCATAGTAGTGAGTTGATTGTTTGCATCGTGTGGTGCATGCTGCGTGATTCGCGGAGCAAAATTCCGGCACGTGGGCAGGCCTGGCAACCCCGGAAAAGTTGTTCAGCACCCGATACTTTTAGCCCCTAGGGCGGTTTTTATCCCCGTTCCCCTCGGACGTATCTTTTCTCTATCTGATAACCCCGATGTACCAAAAGAAAATTGCCAACACACTGAACTGCGGCTCCGTGCTCACGAAAGAAGTATTGCACGGCAAGTGGAAATCTACCTTGCTCGCGTGCATTGCCCAGGGCATCCAGCGGCCCAGCGCTATGCAGCGCACGATACCCAGCGCCACGCGGCGCGTGCTCAACGTGCAACTGGCGGAGCTGGAGCACCACGGCCTGGTTAGCAAAACCATTTTCCCCGAGTTGCCCCCCAGAGTAGAGTACCAACTCACGGACCTGGGGCGGTCGCTGCTGCCGGTAATAGAGGTAATGGAGCACTGGGGCAATACCCACCGCGCAGAACTGGAACAAGTGCTGGCCGGAAATTTAGCCAAGTTGCCAGACTAGCCATAAGCTCCTTTTGGAATAAGAATATTTTACTTTAATATTCATATACTTATGTATTATTGGAAGGCGCGTCCGGTAGCGTTACTTACGCAGCATACGCGAGCCACCGTTCTGTTGGGCTACTGCACAGAGCTGACTTTCGCCTAAGCTTTTTGTTGGGCTACCTGAAATCGCTTGGCATACAGACCTGCTTGGTATACAGGCTTCGAGTATAAAAAGCTGGCGCCGGAGCTTAACGTCTGACCGCCTCACCCGGCTACCACAGCAGTTCCTATTCGCCCGGATTGACCCATTGCGGCCGGTGCACGTGCTCAAGCCGCACCCGCTAGTTCGGCTCCGGCGGTGGATTGTCAACCGACATTCTCCTTGCGCTGCGCACAAACTACTAATACAAGTTGCTGTATGAAAGTGTATTATGCAAAAAAAAACCGTTGGTAGTCGCTGTGCAGATTTCGACTTAAACCGATAGCTCCGCGCGGAGAGTTGGTAAACGGTTTTACCTATGGTCAACAAATGTGCACAATTTGTTAACGCATAAACAACCCAGCCGCAACCACTAGCGCCGCGCCAAAACCCAACTTTGCCTACCGAAAATACCAGTCCGGTAGTCATGCTCAAATCCTTGTCCTCTACGCCCTTGCAACGCTGGCAGCTGCGTACGGCGGCGAGCCTGTTTGTGGGCTACAGCGCCTATTACCTATGCCGCTCCAACCTGGCGGTAGCGGCGCCACTACTCATCCGGGAGTTTGGCAGCCAGGGGCTCAACAAAGAAGTAGTGGGGCAAATAGCCTCGTTGGGCGTGCTGTGCTACGCCGCTGGCAAGGTGGTAAATGGCGTGCTGGGCGACCTGCTGGGCGGCAAGCGCATTTTTTTGCTCGGCATGGTGGGGGCGGTGGTAGCCACGGTGGCGTTTGGGCTGGGGCAGGGCGTGGCCGTATTCTTTGGGGCGTGGGCGATTAATCGCCTGGTGCAAGCCATGGGCTGGGCCGGCTTGGTCAAAATCACGGCTAACTGGTTTTCGTACCGCTCGTACGGCAAAATAATGGGGCTGCTCAGCCTCAGCTACTTGGTGGGCGATATTGTGGCCAAGCTGGCCCTGGGCCAGCTCCTGACGTTGGGCGTAGGCTGGCGCGGCCTGTTTGGGGCGGCGGCGGGCACCCTGGCGCTGGTGGCGCTGGCTAGCTGGCTGACCCTGGCTAATACCCCCGCCAGCGTGGGCCTGCCCGACCCACCCACCAACCCCGACAGTTTGTTTGAAGGCGAGGCCAAAAGCGGGCAATCGACCTCGCTGCGGGTGCTGCTGGGCACATACTTCCGCAGCCCGGCTTTTTTGCTGCTGCTGGTGCTCTCGTTTGGCCTCACCGCCTTGCGCGAAGCATTTGGCTTCTGGATACCAACCTATTTGGTCGAAGCCGCGCACCTCTCCGAAAGCGCGGCTTCGCAGTACAGCGCCCTGTATTCGGCCTTCGGCATCGTATCGACCCTCGGGGCAGGCTACCTCTCCGATGCCTGGCTGCGGGGGCAGCGCGGGCCGCTGCTACTGGCCGCTTGCCTGGGCTTGGTGCCCGTGCTGGTGCTGATGGCCCAGCCCGCCAGCGGCCTCTTGCTGCCGCTGGTGCTCACCTCGCTCACGGGGCTGCTGCTGCTGGGGCCGTACTCCTTTCTGGCCGGGGCCATGGCGCTCGACCTCGGGGGGCGGCAGGGCGCGGCCACGGCCGCGGGCCTCATCGACGCGGTGGGCTACGCTGGCAGCACCGGTGCCCTGTGGCTGACCGGGCGGCTGGCCGAGCGCCAGGGCTGGGGGGCGGCTTTTTGGGCACTGGCCGGGTTGGCCGCCGCCACGGCTGTGGCCGCGCTGGTTTTTTACCGCACTCAGGAGCAGCGGCCCCGGCGGCTGGCTGCGAACAAGGTGCCAGCCTTGGCCATGCCGGCTGTTGACTTATAGGAAAAAGTAGGCCACAATTAGGTAACGATTTGGTGACTAATCGGCGACACTAGCCGAACCGCCAAACCTGAACTTTGCCCAGACAAAATAGGACTCGTGGAGCGGCCAGCGGGCTCGCTCATTTTAGACAACCGGCCACCCCTGGGTGGCTGGCGGCGGGTCGCTAGTGCCCATGCGTTACCGATTGCACTACTACCTATCTGGCCGGCTGGTGGCTCCCCAGTCGGTCGTTTTTGGGGCTGCTTGACTTGTGTTAGGCCGGGCTGGCTCCTCAATATTCTTCGTTTATGGATAGTGTTACTAAGCTGGTATTGAACCCGCAACAAGCCATTGTGCAGGTATTTGGCCTGTACGAAACCCGGGGTGGCGATGACTACATCGGCGAGCCCGTGTCGCAGCTCGAGCACATGTGGCAGGCCGCCGCGCTGGCCGAGGCTGCCGGGGCCGACGACGAGGTGGTGCTCGCCGCCTTCTTCCACGACCTAGGGCACCTGTGCGCCCCCGATGTGGCCGCCGACTCGATGGCCGGCTTTGGGGCCGTGGACCACGAAAAGCTGGGCGCCGACTACCTGCGGGCGCGGGGCTTTTCGGAGCGCGTGGCCCGGTTGGTCGAGAGCCACGTGCTGGCCAAGCGCTACCTCACCTACAAGTACCCCAGCTACCTGCGCCAGCTCTCCGAAGCCAGCCTGGCTACCCTCGCTTTTCAGGGTGGGGTGATGAGCGCGGCCGAGGCCGAAGCCTTCGAGCAGGACACCGATGCGGACCTCATCCTCCAGCTGCGCCGCTGGGACGAAGAGGCCAAGGAAGCTGACTTGCCCGTGGGCCGGCTCGACCGCCTGAAGGGCCTGGCGCTGCGCCACTTGCAGCAGCAAGCGGCCTGAGATTTTTTGCGAAACCTACGGGCCTGGCCGGCCCATTCCCGCTGTTTTATCCACCTCTTTTTCTCCTTCTATGCGCAGTATTTACAAACAGGTTTCGGTGCTGGGTTTGGGGCTGGCGTTTGGGCTGGCGCCGCACCTAGGGTGGGCGCAGAGCCCCATCGGCGGCACGGTCACGGACGATAAAAAGCAGCCGCTGCCCGGCGTGAGCGTTGTGATTAAGGGCACCAACAAGGGCACGACGACTGACAGCGATGGGCGCTTTGTGCTGCCCACGCAGCCCGGCGACGTGCTGGTTATCAGCTTACTGGGCGCGGTGGCGCAGGAAGTGACGGTGGGCGCGCAAACCACGCTGGCCGTGACGCTGGCCACCGACAACAAGCAGCTCGACGAGGTGGTGGTTACTGCCCTAGGCGTGAAAAAAGAGACTCGCAAAATCGGCTACGCGGTGCAGGAAGTGAACGGCGAGGACCTCGTGCGGGCCCGCGACCCCAACCCGATTTCGGGCCTCGTGGGTAAGGTAGCGGGCCTGAGTGTGGGCCCGTCGGCCGAGCTGCTGCGGGCGCCCAACGTGGCCATCCGGGGCAATACGGTGTCGCTGTACGTAGTCGATGGCTTTCCGATTAATACCGATACCTGGAACATCAGCCCCGACGATATCGAGACCTACACGGTGCTGAAAGGGCCGGCCGCGGCGGCCCTCTACGGCAACCGCGCCCAGAACGGGGCCATTCTCATCACCACCAAAAAGGGCAACCGCAACAAGAAAGGCTTTACGGTAGAGCTGAATAGCAGCAACGTGATTCAGTCGGGTTTCCTGGCATTTCCGCGCCTGCAAGACTCCTACGGGCCGGGCGGGGGCACGCAGTATCAGTTCGTGAATGGCAAGGGCGGCGCGCCGGGCGGCGTAGATGGCGACTACGATGTGTGGGGGCCGTATTTCGCGGGCCAGCTCATTCCGCAGTACGACTCGCCCATCGTGAACGGGGTGCGCCAGGGCACGCCCTGGGTGGCGCGGGGCAAAAACAACCTCAAGAACTTCCTGCGCACGGGCTTCCAGACCAACAACAGCGTGGCCCTGAGTGCCACCGGCGACACGTACACCACGCGCTTTTCGGTGTCGCAGCAAACGCAGAACAGCTACATTCCCAACAACGGGCTCAACATCGTCAACTTCAACCTCTACGGGGGCTTCAACCCCAGCCCGCGCTTCAAGCTGGAGACCAACATCAACTTCAACCGGCAGTTTACCGACAACTTTCCCGACATCGACTACGGCCCCAACAGCCTGCTCTACAACGTGGGCATCTGGACCGGGGCCGACTGGGACGTGAACGCGCCCGACATCCGGGGTATTTGGCAGCCGGGGCAGGTGGGCGTGCAGTCGGTGTTTGCCGAGTACCAGCGCTACCACAACCCCTGGCTGATGGTAGAGAAATGGACCCGCGGGCACTACAAAAACGACACCTACGGCTACCTCACCGGCAATTTCAAGATTGACGAGCACCTGAGCGCCACGATGCGCACCCAAATCAGCACCTACAACCTGCTGCGCACCGAGAAAATGCCGCTTTCGGCTCACCCCTACGGCCGCGAGGGCAACCAGGGCGACTACCGCGAAGACCGCCGCGACCTGTTTGACAACAACACCGAGGGCTTCCTGAACTTCAACTATGACCTAGGGGCCCAGAAGTTCTTTAACCTGAGCGGCCTGCTGGGCGGCAACGTCCGCAACTTTACCTACAACTCGAACTGGACCTCGACCGACTACCTCAACGTGCCAGAAGTGTACGCGTTCAGCAACTCGCTGAACCCGGTGCAGAGCACGAGCTTCAACTCGCAGATGCGGGTGCTGAGCGCCTACTATTCGCTCGACCTGAGCCTGGGGCGCTACGCCACTATCTCCACCACGGGCCGCGTCGATAAGTCGTCGGCCTTCCAAACACCCACCACCTACTACTACCCCAGCGTGTCGGTGGCCACGGTGCTCTCCGACTACATCGGGCTGCCGAAGGCCATTTCCTTCCTGAAGCTGCGCGGCTCGTTTGCCAACGTGCGGGCCGATGCTACGTCGCCCACCATCGGGCCGGCCCCGTTCAACTCGATTACGGCCCTGGGAGGCAGTACCGGCAACTCGCTCTTTACCAACCCGCTGGGCTATGGCCAGGCCTACACCTCGCCCTACAACGGCCCCGACTACTCGCTGACCTCGCCCTACTCGACCAGCAAGCCTTACAACAACCAGACGGCCGGCTACGGCACCGACAACCTGCTGGCCCAGAACCTGAAGACCACGACCCGCGTGAACTTCGAGCAGGGTTTTGACATCAAATTCTTGGGCAACCGTCTCGGGCTGAGCGCCACGGCGTTTCAGTACATCGACGGGCCGCGCGTGCTGCCCAACCCGATTTCGACCGCCACGGGCTTCAGTGTTCAGTATGTGAATGCCCTGAAAACCAAGAAAACGGGCTACGAAGTGAGCCTAATCGGTGCGCCGGTGCAAACGGCCAATTTCGGCTGGGACGTGCTGGCTAACTGGTCTACCTTCCGCGAAACCTACCTGGAGCTGCCCGCCGGCCAGCAGTACTACAACACCTTTTACCAGGTCGGCGACCGCACCGATATTCTGCGCAGCAGCGCGTTTGTGCGCTCGCCCGATGGGCAGATTGTGAACGACGCCGGCGGCAAGCCCCTGGCCAATCCCGTGGCCCAGCAGCTGGGCAACCTGAACAGCAAGTTCAACTGGAGCATCTACAACAAGGTGCACTACAAGTCGCTGAGCCTGGCCTTTCAGTTTGACGGCGCGGTGGGCGGCGTGACTACCGACTACATGTTCCGCCAGACCATGCGCGGCGGCCGCAATGCCCTCACCGCCGAAGGCGCCCTCGGCGACGCCCGCTACCAAGACTGGCAGCAGTACGGCAAGCAAGGCTACACCGGCATCTACGTGGGCGAAGGCGTGGTAGTCGCCAACGGCGCCAGCATCAACTACGACTCGCGCACGGGCGCCATCCTCAACGGCGACGCCCTGCAATTCTCGCCCAACACCACCAAGGTTTTCGTGCAAGACTACGTGAGCCGCTACTACGGGGTCGATGAGGCCAGCCTGATGAGCAAGACGTTTGGCAAGCTGCGCGAAGTCACCATCAGCTACGACCTGCCCCGCACGCTGCTCGGCGAGGGCTTCATCCGCAAGGTGTCGGTGTCGCTCATCGGCCGCAACCTGCTGTATTTCTACGGCGACAAGCGCTTCAAGGACATTGACCTCGACCAGTATAACTACGCCACCGGCTCCACGGGCTTGCAGTCGCCCACCGTGCGCAGCTACGGCCTCAACCTGAACGCTACCTTCTAATCGCCCCGGCTCTGCTACGATGAAAAACAGCCTCCCAATCGCCGCGATTCTCGGCCTGCTGACCCTAGGTGCCACGAGCTGCAATAGAACGCTCGACGAGCTGACCGTTAACGACAACAAGCCCAACGCCGTGCCCGCCGCGCTGCTGCTCACGGGCGTGCTCAATAATGTGTACGAGGCCCCCAATAGCCAGTTTGAGGTGTGGAACCAGTACTACCTGCACAACTACGACTACTACGGCAACAACCGCTACGACTTTGGCGGCGGCACCGCCTACTACACCACCCTCAAAAACGTGGGCCTGATGGAGCAGCAGGCCCTGGCCGTGGGCTCGCCCGCCGTGAACCCCTACGCGGCGCTCGGCAACTTTTTTCGGGCCTACCTCTTCACCCGCATGAGCCTGCAAATGGGCGACGTGGCCCAGAGCCAGGCCCTGCTGGGCGGCGAAAACCTGACGCCCGCCTACGACCCGCAGAAGGCCGTATTTGTGCAGGCCTTTAAGTGGTTGGAAACTGCCAACACCGACCTAGGGGCGCTCATCGCGGGCGGCACTACTACGGTAAATGGCGACATCTACCACGGCGGCGACCTGCGCAAGTGGCAGCGCACCGTGAACACCCTGCGCGTGCGCTTGCTAGTGGAGTTGAGCAAGAAAAACGGCGACGCCGACCTCAACATCGCCGGGCAGTTTGCGGCCATCGTGGGCAACCCCACCAAGTACCCGCTCATGGCCAGCAACGCCGACAACCTGCAATACACCTACGTCGAGGCCACCAACAACTTCTACCCCAACAACAACCGCAATTTCGGCCAGGACGGCTCGCGCAAGAATATGGCCGCCACCTACGTGGGCCTGCTCACGCAATTGCGCGACCCGCGCGTGTACGCCACCTGCGAGCCCGCCCGCTACTACGTCGATAACCTCAAGCAGAGCCCGACCGATTTTGCGTCGTTCGTGGGTGCCGACCCCGGCCTCGACATGGGCGTGATGTACAACAACGCCGGCCAGGGGCGCTACTCTTTCCTGAGCCGCTACCGCTATTTCCGTACCCTCACCGGCGAGCCCAGCATCCAGATTGGCTACCCCGAGCTGTGCTTCAACCTCGCCGAAGGCATCAATCGGGGCTGGGCCAGCGGCAACGCCGAGAGCTACTACACAGCCGGTATTCAGGCCTCCATGGCCTCCTACGGCCTGCCCGCCACCGGCACGTACACGGCCTACTTCTACCGCCCCGGCGCCACCGACGTCACGCTGCCCGCCAACTACGACACCTACGCCGTGCCCGTGAGCTACGCCACCTACTACGCCCAGCCCAGCGTGCAGTACGCCACCGGGGCGACGGGCCTCACCCAGATTTTGCAGCAGAAATACCTGGCCCTGTTCCGCCACTCGGGCCTGCAAGGCTACTACACCTACCGCCGCACGGGCGTGCCGGCCTTCACCACCGGCCCCGGCACCGGCAACAGCGGCCGCATTGCGCAGCGCTTCCGCTACCCCACCTCCGAGCAAACCGCCAATACCGTCAACTATCAGGCGGCGCTGGCCAGCCAGTATGCTGGCAATGATGATATTAACGGGGTGATGTACGTGCTGAAGTAAGCCGTTCGCTCGCAGACCCCACCCCCTAGCCCCCTCCCCTCCGGGAGAGGGGGGACTAGTTCTAATTTTAGATAAGCTAGAACCTGTTTTTTAGAGCTAATGCTAGTTCCCCCTCTCCCGGAGGGGAGGGGGCTAGGGGGTGGGGTCCACGTCCGGCGAGCCCGCTCCACTAACCAAGCTTCCTTATGAAATTTCTCCTCGCCGCCGCGCTACTCATTCCTTTTCTCGCCCCGGCCCAAACGCCCAAGCTGCGCACCGAAAACGTGGTGCTCATCACCCTCGACGGTATGCGTTGGCAAGAGGTATTTGGCGGGGCCGACACGGCGCTGTTCCGCCAGAGCAAGCACTACTTCTCCGACCGCAAAGCGCTGCAAAAAGACTTCGGCCAGGCCTCGCCCGAGCAGCGCCGTCAGGTCCTGATGCCCTTCTTGTGGGGCACCGTGGTCAAGCAGGGCCAGCTCTACGGCAACCGCCCCGCCGGCAGCTCGGTGAACGTGACCAATACCATGCGCTTCTCGTACCCCGGCTACAACGAAATCCTAACCGGAGCGCCCGACGATGCCCGCATCCACAGCAACGACCCGCTCGACAACCCGAATAAGTCGGTGCTGGAAGTGCTCAATCAGCAGCCCGCTTTCAAGGGCAAGGTGGCGGCCTTTGGTTCCTGGGATGCCTATCCGTACATTTTGAATGAAAAGCGCAGCGGCCTGCCCGTCAATGCCGGCCAGCGCCAGGCCACCGGCCCGGGGCTCACGCCCGGCGAGCAGCTGCTCAATCAGTTGGAAGTAGCCTCGCCCAGCCCGTTTGGGGAGGAGCGGCTCGATGCCTTCACCTACGGCTACGCCTTCGAATACCTCAAAAAGAAGAAGCCTAGGGTGCTCTACATCGGCTTTGGCGACACCGACGACTGGGCCCACGGCGGCGAGTACGGCGCCTACCTGCACGCCGCGCAGTACACCGATGGCTTCATCCGCCAGCTCTGGGAGTATTTGCAAAGCGACCCGCAGTACCGCGGCAAGACCACCCTGCTCCTCACCACCGACCATGGCCGCGGCACCACCGGCACCCAGTGGGAAACCCACGGCAAAGAAGTGGCCGGCGCCGACCAAATCTGGATGGCCGCCCTCGGCCCCGACACGCCCGCCCTAGGGATGGCCACCACCGGCCAACTCTACCAAAACCAGGTGGCCGCCACCTTGGCCCGCCTACTGGGCCAAGCCTACGCGCCTACGCCCGCCACCGGCAAGCCCGTCGAGGCGATGCTGGGTAAAAAGTAGTTCAGGCAACGCATTCCGTCTGACAAGCTAAAAACGGTTGTCATTGCGAGCGTAGCGAAGCAATCGCATCTGAATGGAACCCGAACGGTCTGTCCTGATGCGATTGTCTCTGCTCAATGCGCAGAATGTCGTGCCTCCTCGCCATGACAACCAGTAAGGGTAATGTAAAACAGCCTTTATGAAAATCACTTTTCTTCTCCTCAACCTGCTAACCTTCGCCTCGGCGCACGCCCAGCCGCGCGCCCGCAAGGTGGTGTTCATCATCGCCGATGGCATCCCGGCCGACGTGCTCGAAAAAGCGCCGGCTCCAAACATCAAAAAAGTCATTGCGGCCGGCACGTACCTGCCCGCCCACGTGGGCGGCGACCTAGGTGCCTACACCCAGACGCCCACCATCTCGGCCCCCGGCTACATGGACCTGCTCACCGGCACCTGGGGCTACAAGCACAATGTGTGGGACAACGCCGTGAAAGCGCCCAACTACAAGTACAAGAACATCTTTCGCCTGCTGAAAGAAGCCCGCCCGGCCGCCAAAATCGGCATTTTCTCGACCTGGCTCGACAACCGCACCAAGCTGGTGGGGGAGGGCCTGCCCGCTGCCGGCAACGTAAAATTTGACTACAAAGCCGATGGCTACGAGCTCGATACCGTGGCCTTTCCGCACGACAAAGGCAGCCTCTATACCCACGCTATTGATGAGAAAGTAGTGGCCGAAGCCGCGAAGTGCTTGCAGGCCACTGGCCCCGACCTGTCGTGGGTGTACCTGGAGCACACCGACGATATGGGCCACCGCTACGGCGACAGCGAGCAGCAGCGCCGCGCCCTCGGCTACGTCGATACCCAAGTAGGCACCATTTGGGCGGCCCTCCAGTACCGCACCCAGCACTATCCCGAAGACTGGCTACTCATCCTCACCACCGACCACGGCCGCGACGCCGCCACCGGCCGTAACCACGGTGGGCAGTCGGCCCGCGAGCGCGCTACCTGGTTGGTGCTGAGTGATAAAAAAACGAATAACTACGCCCAACACTCACCCGCCAGCATCACGGATGTGCTGCCCACTATCGCCCACTTTATGCAGCTGCCGTTGCCCCAGGCCACGCAGCGCGAGCTGGATGGTGTGCCGCTCCTGGGTCCGGTGTCGCTGGCGGCCCCGCAGCTAGCGGCGGCCTCCGACAGCCTGCGCCTGCGCTGGACGGCCCTAGGTAGCAAAACCGAAAAGGTGAAAATCTGGGCCACCCCCACCAATAAGTTTAAAACCGGCGGCGTGGACGAGTATGTGCTGCTCGGCACCGTGCCACTGGCCCGGCAGCGGGCAGCTTTCAGCCGGGCGGCTTACCCGGCTGAGTTTTATAAAATCGTGCTCGAAGGCGAACGCAATACCGTCAATACCTGGCTGATGCCAGCTGGCCCACCCACGCCGGGTGTTCAATAAAAGTTGCGCGGACTTTGTAGTCCGCGTCCGGTAAGCGGCCAACGAGACGGTAGACTACGGCTTATCTCACTCCCACTTACCGGACGCGGACTACAAAGTCCGCGCAACAGCTACCCCGTCTTGTTGCAATAGCAGCTGCAACTCAGTCAGCGAGCCCAGTAGCCCATCGTTGGGGTAGGGGGCCAGCTGCTCGCGGGTATGCGTGCCATTGGTGAGACCTAGGCTGCGAGCGCAACCGGCGCGGCGGCCCGATTCGAGGTCCGAGGGCGTGTCGCCCACATTCCAGACCTGGTGCGGGTCGGTGATACCAAATACCTGCATGGCCTTCTCAATCATGAGGGGCGCGGGGCGGCCTTCGGCTACCTCATCGCTGCTGATAGAGAGGTCGATGACGGCGTGCCGATTGCCCCGGCGCTGGGTATCGAGGTTCACATCCCAACCCAGGCGGTGCAGGATAATGTCTGTCACTTCGCGGTAAAACCCCGTGGTGAGGGCGATGCGAATGCCGTGGCTTTTGAGATAGGCAAATAGCTCCAGGCAGCCCTCGGTGGGCAGTACCGGCTGGGTGCGGTAGTGCGCCTCCAGCACCTCCCGAAACACTTGGTACGAACGGTCAACGTGGACCGTCAGCTCGGCCAGCGGGGCCGTGTCGCCCAGCTGCTCGCGCCAGAGCTGCTCAAATACGGCCCGCTTGGCCTGCCCTTGCACGGCCAGGATGCGGGCCGCCGAAGCGTGCAGGCCGGTGGCCGCGGCCGCCTGGGCAAAACAGGCTTCTACCTCGTGCGCATCGCGCACGGTGGTGCCGGCCATGTCGAAAATAAGTAGTTGCAGCGCGTCCATGAAACGAAATCTAATGTTTACTAATATGCAACAAATGTACGCGCTACCCGCAACCCGGTTGGTTGCCAAGCGCTCACCTTTACGTTACGTTTTTGTGCCGAACTTGCCCGCATGAAGCACGACAAGCTGAGTTTAATCGGCCTCCGCATCCTGGAATTGCGCAAGGCCAAAAAGATGAGCTTGCGCGAGTTGGCCAAGCGCAGCGGCCTATCGGCCGGCCTACTCTCCAAAATCGAGAACTTCCGCACTGTGCCTTCGCTCGCCGTACTGGTCGAAATCGCCAACTCGCTGGAAGTCGATGTGGCGGTGCTGGTCAAGAACATCAACGGCAACCCGGCCGCGCCCTACCTGCTGGTGCGCGCCGACGAAGGCCGCCCCGAGCAGCGCGAAGATTCTAAGGGATTGCTCTATAAATACTTGCTTTCGCAGGAAGTATCCAACTACACGCTGCGCGTCAACGAAGTGCACATCAGCCCGCAGACCTATCGCAAGCCGCTCTCCACCAATGCCCTCGAACTCATTCACGTGCTGGAAGGCACGGTGCAGTACGGCTTCAAGGACGAGGAGGTAAACCTAGGGCCCGGCGATACGCTGTACTTCGATGGCTTGGCGGCCCACTCCGTGCGCAACGATACCGAGCAGCCCGCCCGCTTGTTCAAAGTGTACTTGCTGCGTCCCACCGACTAGCGCTTGCCCAAAAAATACGGGGGCGCAAGCCCTAGAAATAACGCAGGCATAACGCCTGCCGCGTTTCATTGGGGGCAACGAGTGGTAGGTTTGTACTACGGTATCTTACCAGCCAGCGTACTATGCACAACTCGTTCGATTTAATAGTAGTGGGCGCGGGCGCCCTCGGAGCTTTCCACGCCTACTTTGCCTTGCAGCGCGGCCTGAAGGTGCTGCTGCTCGAAAAAGACGCCCGCCCGATGGAAGCCACCGTGCGCAACTTCGGGCAGATTATCACCTCCGGCATGGCCGAGGGCGAGTGGTTTGACTACGCCCGCGTGAGCCTCGAAACCTATCAAAAAATTCAAGCCGAGTACGATATTTCTATTCGTCAAAACGGCTCGCTCTACCTGGCTTCGACGCCGCTCGAAATGCAGGTGCTGGAGGAAAAGCACGCCCGCTACCAGGCCCTAGGGTACCCCTCGCGGGTGCTCACGACGGCGCAGTGCCGCGAGCGGCTGCCCGCCGTGCAAGCCAGCTACTGCGTGGGCGGCCTGCTATTTGAGCAGGAAGTGACGGCCGAGCCCGACCAGATGATTCACCGCCTGCTGGCCTACCTAGTGGCGCGCCACGGGCTCGACTACCGGCCCGCCACCCCGGTGCGTGAGGTGACGGCCGGCGACGTAAGCGCCACCGTGATAGATGTGCGCGGCCAACTCTACACCGCGCCCCAGGTGCTGGTGTGCAGCGGCCGCGATTGCAAGGCGCTCTTCCCCGACGTGTTTGCCCAGAGCGACTTGCAGCTGGTGAAGCTGCAAATGCTGGCTACCTACCCGCTGCCGCAAGTGCGGCTGCCGGGCTCGGTGCTCACGGGCCTGAGTTTGCGGCGCTATGCGGCGTTTAAGGTGTGCCCCTCGTTTGGGCAGTTGCTGGCCGAAGACATGGACCCCGACTTGCGCGAGTGGGGCATTCACATCCTGTTTAAGCAGGCCGTGGATGGCTCCATCATCATCGGTGACACCCACGAGTACGCCGACCTAGCGCAGGCCGACGACCTGGATTTCAATAACGTGGAGTACCTCAACCAGCTCATGCTGACGGCCGCCCGCTGCATCGTGGACCTGCCCGACTGGCGCATGCAGCGCGCCTGGAACGGCTATTATACCCAAAGTAAATCGCAAGAGATATTTCAGCACTCACCCGACCCGCGCATCCATATTGTCACGGGCATCGGCGGTAAGGGAATGACGAGTGCCTGTGGCTTTGCGCAGCATCATATAGCACAATTGGAGCTGGGGTAGTGTGAGTATTGCCAGGCTGAAACTGTGGGCAGGCGCGCCGGTCGAGCTTTCCTTTTGAATGCCGCAAGACTAATAGCTCCTCTGAGTTCGATGCCCTAAATCGTGCCCACCCAGATAAAGGCGGCGCGGTCCTTGGTCACGGCCTTGGCGTTGCCGTGGGCCCGGCCCTGGTCCACGGTCAGGTGCTCGAAGCGCAGGCCGGCCGCAGGTCCTGGGCCTGGCCCACCACGCCAGCCAGCAAAATCAGCTAGCTCACGAAGCTCAACTGCCAGGCGCGCCGGAAAGGTGATAGGAGCGAGGATGCTAAAGTGTAAAGCTAGGCTGGGAATGAGCCATAAAAGTACGTTATTGCGATGTTGCGGGCGGTAGCCTGGTAGAAGCTGCCCGTAGTGAGTCTGGCCGGCCTTTGGCCATGATTAACAAGGCGGTGCCTTGCGGCAACTGCTGCGATAATTCATAGACGGAAAGCCCGTGGCCGCGCCCCAAAATAGACGGGCTCGAAGTGCGCGAACGCCCCGTCTTAGCCGACCCAGCCACCACCCAAACCAACGTAGTCCGATGGTTTAGTTTGTTTTGAATTCCAACGGGGTGATGCCCACCTGCTTCTTGAAAAGCCGGCTGAAATAGGACGCATCCTCAAACCCCAGCATATAGGCAATTTCGGCCACGCCCTTGTCGGCGGTTTTCAGCAGGTGCTTTGCCTCCGAAATCAGGAACAAGTGCAGGTGCTCCATTGCCGTTTTGCCGGTTTCGCTCTTGAGCGAATCGCTCAGGTAGCGCGGAGATACATCCAGCCGCTGCGCGAGGAAATTGACCGAGGGTAGCCCCTCTTTTTGCAGCGTGCCCTGCTGGTAGTACGCCGCCAGCGCGTGGTGGAAGCGGGTGATGGTCTTGCCCTCCACGAGGGCGCGGTTGCGAAACTGCCGCACGTAAAAGCGCTGCGCATACGTGAGCATCGACGCCAGATGCCCCAGTATAAGCTCGCGGCTGTACTGGTCTTGGTTGGTGCTATATTCGCCCTGGATGGTCGCGTAGAGGCCGAGTATCAGCGCTTCTTCCCGGGGCGACAGATGCAGGGCTTCGTTCACTTCGTAGTCGAAGTAGCGGTGCTCGCCCAGCCGCCGGTGCAGGTCGTGCCCCAGCAGATAATCTTCGTGCACGATAATAAAAAAGCTTTGCTCATCGAAGTGAATGGACTGCGATTCGAGCACCTGCCGGGGCTTCACAAACAGCATCGACCCGCTGGTGTGGTCGTAGGGCCGGCGGCCGTAGAGGAGCGTGCCGCTGGTTACCTTTTTCAGGCTAATGATGTAGCAGTCGGTGGTAAAGGCCTTGGGTGCCTCCTCCCGGTACCCGCAGTTGGTGATGCCGCTCACCACGCTAAACAGCGGGTTTTCGGGCAGGTCCCAGCCACAGGCGGTGTGTAGCGCGAGCGGGGTAAGGTAGTGGTCCATAGGTCGGCAGCTACTGGGATAAGTGCATGGATAGCACAACAGCAAGCGCTACCCATTGGATAGCGCTTGCCCGGCCTTTGCGAAAAAAGATTAGCGGTGGGCAGCGGCCGAAACCTCCTGCCACGCCCCCCAGCTGGCGAGCCGGTCGGCGTAGGTGTGCTGAATGAGGGGATAGCCCACCTTGCCCAAAAACAGGCGTTTGGGCGGGTTGTCACTGGCCAGCAGTTTCAGCACGGCCGGCACCGTAGCTTCTGGCGAGCCCATGCTATCCTTCTGGAAGCCTGCGAGTTTTCCGAGTTCCGCTTTGAGGTTGTCGTACGCGGGTAGGGCCGGGCTTTGCATCATGGAGGAAGCACTGAACTCGGTGTGGTAGCCATTCGGCTCCACGAGGGTAACCCGGATGCCAAACCCAGCTACTTCCTGTTCCAGGGCTTCGCAAAGCCCCTCAATGGCAAACTTCGTGGCGGAGTACATCCCAAAAGTAGGTAGGCTCAGTACGCCTAACATGCTGGATATTTGAATGATGTGCCCGCTGCCCTGCGCGCGCAGGATGGGCAGGGCCGCCTGGATAATGCGCAGGCTGGCGAAAAAATTGACCTCGAAAACGTCCTTCGCCTCCTGCTCCGTTACCTCTTCCACCATGCCCACGGCTCCGTACCCAGCGTTATTAATCACCACGTCCAAGGTGCCAAAATGCGTCTTGGCCTGGTTCACCGCCTTATTGCAGGCTTGCGCCGAGGTCAGGTCTACCGCCAAAGGCAGGAACTGCGCGCCGTAGCGGGCGGCCAAGTCTTGCAAACCCGCGATGTCACGCGAGGTAGCAGCCACGTTGTAGCCGGCTTGTAAAAAGGCGTCGGACCAGAGCTTGCCAAATCCTTTGGAGGCCCCGGTGATGAAAATTGTTTTCGCCATCTTGTTGATTTTGAGTTATTGATGGCACAAAACTAGTAGCGGCTTCAGTCCAAGGAGCAGGCCATTTCACCAAAAGACTAGGACAGAAATACGGCGTACCCGGCTGGGATGGTAATGCAATAAACGATTTGGGGCTGACCCACCTCGTCAGATGGGCCAGCCCCAAACCCAGCAAACCTTAATCACTAACGCCTGAATCGGCTGTTGCCTGCCACGGCCCCTAGGCCGTTTGGCCACCGTCCACTACCAGGGCGTGGCCGACAGTGAAGCCGCCCAAATCGGAGCACAGCCAGAGCACGGCGCTGGCGATTTCTTCGGGCTTACCGGCCCGGCCAATGGGCTCTTCCTCGTTGATTTTTTCGCGGCCTTCGGGCGTGCCGCCACTGAAGCGGTCCATCATCGGGGTGTCGATGTAGCCGGGGCACACGGCATTGATGCGGATGTTGTGCTTGGCGTAGTCCAGCGCCGCCGATTTGGTGAGGCCAATAATGCCGAATTTGGCGGCCGAGTAGGCGGCCTGCCCGGGAATACCCATTACGCCCGCCCCCGACGAGGTGTTGACGATGGCCCCGCCGCCCTGCTTGAGCAGCAGCGGCAGCTCGTACTTCATACACAGAAATACGCCGCGCAAGTCCGTATTAATAATGCGCTCCCACTCGTCCTCTTCAATGGCGTCGATGGGCATTTTCTCCTGCTCCACGCCGGCATTGTTGAAAGCATAGTCGAGGCGACCGAAGTGCTCGATGGTCTTGTTGAGCGCGGCTTGAATGTCGGCGGAGCGCAGTACGTCGCAGGTCACGGCCAGCGCTTGGCCGCCCGCTTCCGTCACGAGGCGCGCCGTTTCCTGGCTGTGTTCGGCCGATACATCGGCGGCCACGACATGAGCGCCGGCCTGGGCAAACGCCAAGGCCGTGGCCCGGCCGATACCCGTGCCAGCCCCGGTGATGAAGGCTACTTTTCCGGCGAAGCTGTCTTGAAAGTTGGTTGACATAAAAGTTGGAATGGAGGAATGGCCGGGATTTCTGCCTGGTGAAAACCAGGGAATTAATAAGGCAGCTTGCCGGCCTACCTACTGATACGGGGCTCACCTAGGGCCGTTTAGGCAATTGATTTCACGAATCAAAGGGATGTGTATGCGATTCAACGAATTGGGCGGCCTGGACAATTTTTCAGCGGCACAAACGATGAAGAATAGGTGAACTTTACGTTCGGCTAGCTGTAGTCAGGTAGCCTCCCGCGTAGCCGAGCCATTCCTTATTATTCTCCCGAAGCCTAGGCGCATGCCGCGACAAGTCCCCCATTACCCCACGTTCCTACTCGTTTTGTTTGGGCTGCTGCTGCCGCACCTAGGCTGGGCGCAGGTGCGGCACCTGCTCAGCGGCACCGTGCGCGACCCCGATGGCACGGCCCTACCGGGCGCCACCGTGGCGGTGCCGGCCCTGGGCCTGGGCACGGCCACCGATGGCGCCGGCCACTACGAGCTTGAGTTGCCCAGCGGCCCGCAGCAAGTCACGGTCTCGTTTATCGGCTACGTATCGCAGACTTTTCGCGTGAGCCTCAGCCAGCGCCAGCAGCGCAACCTGACGCTGGCCCCCAGCCCCAACGACCTCGGTGAGGTGGTGGTGACGGGCCAGCAGACGCTGCGCCAGAAGCTCGAAACTACCCAAATGGGCGTCGAGCACCTCACCATCCGCGAGGCCAAATTGCTGCCAGCGCTGTTCGGGGAGGTCGATATTTTGAAAACCTTGCAGCTTAAGCCCGGCGTGCAAAGCGGCGGCGAGGGCAGCAGCGGCATCTTCGTGCGCGGTGGCTCGGCCGACCAAAACCTGGTGCTGCTCGACAACGCCCTGGTCTACAATCCGAACCACTTGTTCGGCCTGTTTTCGGTGTTCAACTCCGATGCTGTGCAGTCGGTGGACTTGTACAAATCGGGCTTTCCGGCGCAGTTTGGCGGGCGGTTATCGTCGGTAATTGACGTGAAGATGCGCGAAGGCAACCGCGAGAAATTTACCGTGACCGGTGGCCTCGGCCTCATTGCCTCGCGCCTGAGTGTGGAAGGCCCCCTAGGTCGGCACGCCGCCGGGCAGCCGGCCAAAGGCTCGTTTATCGTGAGCGGGCGGCGCACTTACTTCGATATTTTTACTAGGGCCCTCAACCGGGCCAATGCCGCTGACGAAACCTACCGGCCCATTCCGGACTACTTTTTCCACGATTTCAGCGCCAAGGCCAACTACTCGCTGGGCGACAAAGACCAGGTTTTTGCCACCGGCTACCTGGGGCGCGACGTGTTCGGCTTCAACGGGACCGGCGACCTGCAAGCCAACTTTTCGTGGGGCAACACCCTCGGCACGCTGCGCTGGCAGCACACGTTTTCGCCCAAACTCACGGCCAATACCCAGGTGGGCCTGACAAGCTACCAGTACAATCTGGCCAGCCAGTTCGACATCGTATCGTTCGGCCTCACGTCTACCATTCGGGACTACAACGCCCGGGTCGATTTCGACTACAACCCCCACCTGGCGCACCAGGTACGTTTTGGGGCCAGCGCCACGCGCCACACCTTCGGCGTGGGCCGCCTGCAAGTAGAAACCAACGATAACTCGCTCGCCATCGACGACGATATCAATTACCCTGGCCTAGAAGCGGGCCTCTACGCCACCGACAATTGGAAAGTGAGCGACAAATTCCAGGCTGAGTTCGGGCTGCGCCTCACCGGTTTTGGCAGCGGTGGGCAGACGTATGGTGGGCTGGAGCCGCGCCTGGCCGGGCGCTACTCGCTTTCCGACAAGGTGTCGCTGAAGGCCAACTACGCCCTGATGTACCAATACGCGCACCTGGTTAGCAACTCGGGCGCCTCGCTGCCCACCGACATTTGGTACCCCTCGCGGCTCAACATCCGGCCCCAGCGCTCGCAGCAGGTGAGTACCGGCGTGAGCTGGCTCCTAGGTGGTGGCAAGTATTTGCTGACCAATGAGGTGTACTACAAGTGGGCCGCCAACCAGATTGACTTCCGCGACGGTGCCCAGATTTACGCCAACCCCAACCTCAACCAGGAGTTCATTTTCGGCCGGGGCTGGAGCTACGGCAACGAGCTGTACCTAGAGAAAAAAGAGGGCAAAACCACCGGCTGGATTGGCTACACCCTGGCCTGGAGCTGGCGCCAGTTCCTGCCCCAAAACGGCACCGAGGGCGTGAATGGCGGGCGGCCCTTTTACCCCAGCTACGACCGCCGCCACAACCTCAACGTGGTGGTGCTGCACCAGCTCAGTACCCGCGTAAGCCTCACGGCCAGCTTCGTGTACACCAGCGGGGCGCCTACCACGCTGCCGGCCGGCATTTTTGGCCTGCAAAACGTGCCGGGCGCCGATATACTGCCCGTGCCCGTGTACCCCGACCGCAACTCGTATCGCCTTATTCCTTATCACCGCCTCGACCTCGGGCTGGTGTGGAAGCTCAAGCCCGTGCGCTTCGGCACCGAGCGCGACCTCACGTTCAGTATCTACAACGCCTACGACCGGCGCAACGCCTACTTCGTGTACTTCGAAACGACGCGCGACCCGCGCACCGACATCATCAACGGCTTTCGGGCGCAGCAGGTGTCGCTGTTTCCGGTCATTCCGTCGGTGACGTACAATTTCAAATTCTGACCGCAGATTCAAACGGATTTTTAGGATTTAACGGATACGCCCGGCTGCGCCGGGCTGGCTAGGCTAGGGGGGCTGTGTTGGGGCTGGTTGGTTGTGGGTTTGGGTATTTTGTAAAGTATTTAGCTATGAATAAGATAATTAATGTGATTTTGGGTGGTTTGGGGCTGGTGGCCGCTGGCTGCAATTTGGAAAACCAGATTGAGGTAATACCGCCGCCCTATACCAGCGAGCTGGTGGTGGAGTGCTATTTGGAGCCTGGCGTGGTGCCGCGCCTTACCGTCACGGGGTCGGGGTCTTACCTGCCCACTACGCCGGGTACTGGTCAGCCGGGCGTTACGGTGCCCAATTCTACCACGCCCAGCGTGGGCTTTGTACTGCCCAATGGCACGACCTTGCAGCTGCCCCTTGATGTGACGGTGAACCTCACGCTGCCCGGCGGCCAGGTGATGCCGATGCGCTTCGCGCCGGGTTTTGATGCGGCTACGCGCCGGGTGTACACCCACATCGGCACCGCGCCGCTGGCCGTGCAGCCCGGCCAGCGCCTCGCCCTTGATGTGCGCGATACCCGCAACCACCACGTGACGGGTACGGCTGGCGTGCCCACCGTGGTGCCCATCGACTCGGTGCGCTACAGCTTCAACGGGCTGAGCGGACCTGACCAGCAAGCGCGTTTCGTGACCCGTTGGACTGACCCCGGCGCCACCGCCGACTACTACCGCCTGCTGCTCACCAATCGGGAGGGCCCGAATTCGTCGGTGGGGGAGTACCTCGTAAATGACCAGCTCTTCAACGGCCAGCCCTACACCGTGCCGACCACCTACCGCCTCACGCCCGGTGACACGATAACCGCTACGCTCTATCACATCGAACCGGACTATTTCAATTTTCAGCAGAGCGTGCGCGCGGCCATCTCGGCCAATGGCAACCCCTTCGGCCAGCCCGCCCGCATCCGCAGCACCGTGCAGGGCGGCCTGGGCGTCTTCACAGTGCTCGTGGCCGACCGCCGCACCCTCATCATGCGCTGAGGCTGCTAGGGCAAACTACTTAAGGGAAGTTTATTGGCTACCAGCTATAATTCGACCTGCCGCTACTACCACTATAAAAGCGCTTCACTTGGTTCCCCGGGATGCTGCAGCTCAGATATAATGCTTACTTGATTATTAATGTCTTACGCTGACCTGGCTTGATAGGAGGATGTCAGGCGACCGGCTAAAGAGTAACCCTGGGCCCGCGCAACTATCTTTCCCGTTTAGCGCAGCAGCTTTTGAAAAAACGGTTCCAACTCCTTGGCCAGGATGGCGTGGTCCTCCACATTGGGGTGGCCGCTACAGCCGCGGGCCTGCATGGGCCGAAAAAAGTACGTGGCCACGGGCTTCGCGGTGGGGTAAGCCGCATTGGTTTGCTGCTGCACGGCCGTGAGGCAGCGCTGCAACAGTGCCCGATTTTGGCCACTGGCCATGGGGCTGCTCAGCAGAGCAATGCGGGCCTGCGGGTACTTCGACTTTACTAGCTTGATAAACTGCACGTAGCTACTGACGTAGCGGGTGCTGTCGAAAGGCAGGCGCGGGGTTTTGCCATCGCCCGCGCTCAGGTCGTTGGTGCCGAGCGCGATGCTTACTACCTGGGGCGAGTAGGCGGCGAAGTTCCAGTGTTGGGTGCTTTTTGCCTGAAAATCAGTGTTCTCGTACACCTGCGGCATGGCGGGGCCGTCGCTGTTCCAGTTGCGGTACACGCCGATGCCGCTCACGCTGCTCAACACAAAATTGGTGTGCAGCGCCCGCGCTACGCGGGGGCCGTAGGCTTGGTAAGCGTTGTGCTGGTCGTGGTAGGCGCCGGTGCCGCAGGGCACCTCCGAGGGGTCGGCCGCCGCGCCGCACGTGATGCTGTTGCCGATAAACTCGATGAGCGGCAGCTTCGGGTTGGGCAGCGCCCGCACTGCCTGGCCCGTAATCTGCTGAATAGCAACCGCCCCGGTGTGCGCCTCGGTGGCCTTGTACAGCCAAACCGTGTGCCGGCCCGCCCGCGCCGCCGTAATGCGAATGGGTGCTTGCCCGGTGCCCGCCACCCGAATGCGTTTCTGGTACACGCCATCGAGCTCGTATTGCAGGTAGTTGTGGTCCTGGCCGGCGGGCAGCGACGCAACCACCTGGCACTCGGTACCCTCAAAGCTGAAGCCCACGTGCGAGGCCGAGCTAATCAGCTCCAATTGCTGCTGGTTGAGGAGCGTGCGGCCGTAGGGCAGCAAGGCGGCGGCCAGCAGCGCCGGAGTCGGTTTGGGGCGTAGGGGAGGAGGGCCAAAGCCCAGGGCCAGGCTGCTAAAGCCGAGTAGCCAGCAAGTCGAAAGAATGCGCACGGGAGGGTGGGAAAGTAGTTTTGGTGGAAGGATAGGCGGGGGTAAGAAGGCCCTAATTACCGCCCAAAATCGTCTTGCACGCGCACGATGTCTTCTTCGTCGGAGGGTTGGGCCGCGTCGGTGTGCTGCCATATTTCGGCCAACAGGCCCCAGCCGTCCAGGCCTACCAAGCGGTGGCGCTCGCCTTGGCGCAGCACAATGCGTTCGCCGGGCTGATAGGTGCCGAGGGTGCCCTCGGCATCGGTATCGCTGCGCACCACGCCCACGGGGCCTTGTACCACCTGCCAGATTTCGGCGCGGCGGTGGTGGTACTGCCAACTCAGGCGCTGGAGCGGGGCCACCAGCAGGATTTTTGGGCTAAGCTTGCCCGCCACCCGGAGCGAATCGGCCGGCAGGCCATTAAAATAGGTATCGGCAAACTGCTGAGCCTGGCCTTCGTCAATCACGAAGAAGCCGCCCCAAGGGCGGGTTTGGTCTTGGGCGGCCAGCCGAAAGCCCTGCGCCTGCAAGCGCTCGGCAGTGGCAGCAAAGAGCGCTGCTTTGTCGGTAGTATCGGACATAGTTGGGGTAAAAAACGGCCGCACCGAGCAGCTACTTCAGGAGAAAATAACGTTATTTGGTTAGCACTAGCAGCACCACATCGTGCGAAGGCACGGTGGCCGCAAAGGGCTTTTTGGTGGTGCCCACGTCCTTTTTGGCCCAGGGGTTGCGCAGGCGGTAGGTGGTTTTGGCGGCATTTAGCTCCACCTTCGCTACCTCGTCGGTAATGGGCGTGGCCTGCCAGTCGAAGCGCACGGGCTGGGGCTGGCGGCTGCGGTTGAGGAAGGCCACGGCCCACTTGCCATCGGCCAGGGGCTTGAGCCACGTTTCGAGGCTGTCTTTGGCGGCGTAGCGAAAGCCCTGCACGCCCAGCGGGTCTTGGTCGATGGCCAGCACCTCGCGGTTGGTAAGGGTTTCCTTGGTGGCCGGGCTCATGTTGCGCAGGTCGTTGCCGGTGATGAGGGGCGCGGCCATCATGGCCCACATCGTGAAGTGGGCGCGGTCCTCGTTGGCGGGCATGCCGTTGCCGACTTCCAGCATGTCGGGGTCATTCCAGTGGCCGGGGCCGGCGTATTTGCGCAGGTTTTCCTGCTTGTCCATAATCTGCATGGTCCCAAAAGCCTTCCAGGTGCCGTGGTCCTTGATGCAGTCGAAGCAGTTGTAGATGTCGCCTGTGGTGCGCCACAAGTGGCCCACGGTGGGGCCCCATTCCCAGGGCTTGTCGTTGCCCCACTCGCAGATACTGAGTACCATCGGCCGGCCCGCCTTGCGCAGCGCAGCCGTGATGGTTTTGTAGGCGCCCTCGGCTTTCAGGCCCTCCGTATTGCACCAGTCGTACTTGAGGTAGTCCACGCCCCAGGCGGCGTACTGCTGGGCATCCTGAAACTCGTAGCCCCGGCTGCCGGGCCGCCCGCCGCAGGTCTGCGAGCCGGCATCGGAGTAAATACCCATTTTCAGGCCCTTGCCGTGGATGTAGTCGGCCAGCGCCTTCATGCCCGACGGAAAGCGCTTGGCATCGGGCTGAATAAAGCCCTGCGCGTCGCGCTCGCCGTGCCAGCAGTCGTCGATGTTGATGTAGGTGTAGCCGGCGTCTTTCAGGCCGGTGCTCACCAGCGCATCGGCCACTTCCTTGATGAGCTTCTCATCGACGTTGCAGGCAAACTTGTTCCAACTGTTCCAGCCCATTGGGGGAGTGAGGGCCAGATTGTCGAATTTCTT
>Ga0265780_10001561_pt1 | contig 32050 bp, 28 predicted proteins | sample P1T30metagenome_FD_192432 | JGI IMG/M metagenome (GOLD analysis project Ga0265780, IMG submission 192432) | Plant litter microbial communities from East Loma Ridge, Irvine, California - P1 T30 | ecosystem: Environmental > Terrestrial > Plant litter > Unclassified | place: USA: California... | reverse complement strand
TCGCTGCTGCTGCAGAGCCGCGACTTCCGCACCCTGCCGGTCACGATGCTCGACTACGTGCAGCAGAGCTACGACCCCATGGTCGCCGCGATGGCCACGCTGATCCTCGCGGCCACCGTCGTGGTCGCCGTGGTCGCCGAGCGCACCGTCGGCTTCGCCCAGATCTTCGGAGGCATCAACAAGTGAGCACCACGGACCCCGCCGGCACCGGCACCGACGCCCGCCCCGCCGGCACCGCGGCCGCCGGCCGCGCCGCCGACCACAGCGCCGACCCCGCCGACGACCGCCCCGCCGCCGAGCTGCGCGGCGTGAGCCAGGTCTTCGGCGACTTCACCGCCGTCGACGGCGTCGACCTGTCGATCCGCCGCGGCGCGCTGACGACCCTGCTCGGCCCCTCCGGCTGCGGCAAGACGACGACGCTGCGCATGCTCGCGGGCTACTCGGCGCCGACGAGCGGCACGATCCTCATCGACGGCGAGGACGCCACCCGCACCCCGCCCGAGAAGCGCGGCCTCGGCATGGTGTTCCAGTCGTACGCGCTGTTCCCGCACCTGTCGGTCGCCGAGAACGTCGGCTACGGCCTGAAGCTGCGCCGCGTGCCCGCCGACGAGCGCGCCCGCCGCGTCGCCGAGACGCTCGACCTCGTCGGCCTCGGCCACCTCGCCGGCAGCAAGCCCAAGAAGCTCTCGGGCGGCCAGCAGCAACGCGTCGCCCTGGCCCGCGCCATCGCGATCCGCCCGAAGCTGCTGCTGCTCGACGAGCCGCTCTCGAACCTCGACGCCCGCCTCCGCGTGCAGATGCGCGCCGAGATCCGCCGCATCCAGCACGAGACCGGCCTCACCGTCGTGCTCGTCACCCACGACCAGGACGAGGCCCTCGAGATGAGCGACGACATGGTGCTGATGCGCGCCGGTCGCATCATGCAGCAGGGCGCCCCGCAGAGCGTGTTCCCGGCGCCCGCGAACCGCTTCGTCGCGGAGTTCCTCGGCTACGAGAACTTCGTCTCGGCCGCCGACGGCACCTCGCTCACCGTGCGGCCCGAGCACCTCGTCGTCGAGGGGAGCGAAGGAGGCGCGGGTCGGCCGGCAGCATCGCCGGCGGGCGGCCTGCACCTCACGGGCACCGTCACCGACGTCGCGTACCGCGGCGTCGACCAGCTGGTCACCGTGGCCGCCATCGACGACTCGGGCGCCCGCGTGCGCCTCGTCTCCGACGTGCGCGCCACCGGCACCTCGTCGCTCGCGCCGGGCGACGACGTCGCCGTGACCGCGCCGGCGTCCCGGCTCGTGGCGCTGGCCGACTGAGCCGAGCCGCGCCTCCTTCACATCTTGACCACCGCCTCCTCGTCCGCCTGGCCGGGAGAGGCGCGCCGCACCTCCTCGCTCCCCCGCACCGCACCTCCTCTGCCCTGCCCCGGCCGCCCCGGCCGTCGTCGAAAGGACCACCCATGACCCGCACCGCCCGCACGCGACCGCTGGCCCTCGTCGCCGGCCTCGCCGTCACCGCCGTCGTGCTCGCCGGCTGCTCGTCGAGCGACTCGTCGTCGTCCGACGCCGAGACGATCGTCGTCAGCACGTTCCCGTTCGGGGTCGAGGAGTTCCAGGAGGCGGTGGTCGACCCGTTCACCGAGGCCACCGGCATCCAGGTCGAGATCGAGACCGGCTCGAACGCCGACCGCCTGTCGAAGCTGCAGCTCGCCGACGGCGACCCCGGCGTCGACGTCATGCTGATCAGCGACTACTACGCCGCCCTCGGCCAGGAGGACGACCTGTTCCAGCAGGTCGACGCCGCCGACGTGCCGAACCTCGAGACGATCGCCGACTTCGCCACCGAGGACGCCTACGTCGGCCCGGCCTACAGCTACCAGCTCAACGGCACGCTCTACTCGACCGACGAGCTCGACGCCGACGAGGCCGCCGACTGGTCGCTGTACGGCGACTCGGCCTACGAGGGACGCGTCGCGCTGCCCGACATCTCGGTGACGGCCGGCCAGCTGATGGTCTCGGGCGTCGCCGCCGAGCACGGCGACGGCCCCTACGACATCGACGCCGCCCTCGACCAGCTCAGCGAGTGGTCGCCGAACGTGCTGCAGTTCTACAGCTCGTCGACCGAGGTCACGAACCTGCTGACCCAGGGCGAGATCGTCGCCGCCGACGCCCTCAGCGGCTTCGCCACCGACCTCGTCGCCTCGGGCGAGCCCGTCGCCTGGACCCCGCCCGCGACCGGCAAGTACATGGCCACGAACCGCGCCATGATCCCCACCGGGGCCGAGAACGTCGACGGCGCCGCCCAGTTCGTCGACTACCTGCTGTCGGCCGAGGCCCAGTCGTCGTCCGCCGAGATCGTCGGCGACCTGCCGGTGAACCCCGACGCGACCATCCCCTCCACGATCCAGGACGTCGTCGGCGACATCGCCGCCGACCCGATCGCCGCGGGCTACTCGACCCTCGACCCGACCGAGCTCGTCCCCACGCGCGCCGACTGGGTCGACCGCTTCGCCCGCGAGGTCACGTCGCGCTGATGAGCTCCTCCACACAGGACCGGACGGACGAGGAGGCGCGGGCCGGGTCCCCGGCAGCCGCGAGCGATGCCGGCACGGCAGGGGGCGCCTCCCTGCCGGGGTGGTACCTCGACCGCATGCCGAAGACCGACCTGCACTGCCACCTGATCGGCACCGTGCGGGCCTCGACCTTCGCCGAGCTCGCCCGGCGCGAGGGGCTCGCCCTGCCCGACGAGCCCGAGCGGATCTTCGCCGACATCAACTCGCTGCCGCCCGACCCGGCGCTCTACCGCGACACGCGCATCCCCGTGCCGCAGGGGCGCAGCGCCGACGAGCCCGAGGTGTCGTACTCGCTGTTCCAGGCGTCGAACTGGGTCGTCGAGGTGCTGCGCGACGCCGACGACCTGACCCGCATCACCTACGAGGCCTTCGAGGAGGCGCACCGCACCAGCGGGACCCGTCACCTCGAGCTGTTCTTCGACGCCGTGCCGCCGCACCTCGAGTCGCTCGGCTACGCCGGGTCCGTCGAGGCGTACGCCGAGGGCATCCGGCTGGCGGAGCGCGACTTCGGCATGACGGGCCGGATGATCCAGGGCATCGACCGCAGCAGGTCGGGCGAGCACGCGCTCGCCCTCGTGCAGCAGGTCGTCGACCACCCGCACGAGTACGTCGCCGGGATCGGCCTCGACAACCTCGAGACCTCGGGCCCGCCCGAGCGCTTCGTCGACGCCTACCGGCTCGCCGGCGAGGCCGGGCTCGGGCGCACCGCCCACTCGTCGGAGCACGCGCCGACCGCGGCCAACACCGTCACCTGCCTCGACCAGCTGGGCTGCGACCGGATCGACCACGGGTACTACGTGCTCGAGGACGACGAGGTCGTGGCGCGCGTGCGCGACGAGCAGGTCGCGTTCACCGTCGTGTCGACCACGTCGCGCCGGTCGTGGCGGCCGTGGCGACGCGCGTCCATCGCCGCCATGCTCGACGCCGGCCTGAACGTCGTGCCCGCGTCGGACGACCCGGGCATGTTCCCGACGTCGCTCGCCCAGGAGTACCGCATCGTGTCCGAGCAGATCGGCGCGACCGCCGACCAGGTGCGCGGCATGGCCCTCGCCGGGGTCGACGCGTCGTGGCTGCCCGCCGACGAGAAGCGGGCGCTGCGCGGCCGGTTCGTCGCCGAGCTCGACGCGCTCGACTCGGAGCTGGGGTCGGTCGCGGGCTGAGGGGCGGTGCCAGGGTCGGGGTCGGTCGCCGGGGTCGGGGGCTTCGGGCGTCCCGGGGGCGTCGGGCTCGTCGTGGCTGGGCGTCGGCCGCGACGCCCCCGCTAGCGTCGAGGGATGTTCCTGCTCTTCGGCACCTCCGCACGCCAGGCCCTGCTGACCGTCGTCGTCTTCGCCTGCCGCTTCTGCGGCCAGGCCGTCGACCAGCAGGTGGTCCGGCGCTCGACGCGCGTCACCCTGTTCTTCGTGCCGCTGCTGACCGTGTCGAAGCGGTACCACGTGCAGTGCACCAACTGCGGCGGCGTCACCGACCTCACCCGACAACAGGCGGAGCACGCCCAGGAGTGGGCGGCGCGACGGGGCTGAGGGGCGGGTCGTCCTCGGGGTCGGGGCGCGCCTCCTCGGGGTTCTCGGGGGCCGGGGGCGCGCCTCCTCGGGTGTCGGCTATACCCCGTGGCACCTGTGTTGGGGGCGTGGAGGGTCTGGTCGGGACCGGTCCGCTGCCCCAAGCTTGGGGGGACGGACGACAGGCGGGACTCACGGACCCGCCGCGGCCCCAGCCCAGCCACCGAGGAGATCGCGTGAGCACCATCACCGCGCACCACGAACCGAGCGCCTTCGAGACCAGCGTCGCCGACCGCAAGCGCATCGTCGCCGCGACCGTGGAGGCGCTCGACGTCTTCGGCCTCGCCTCCACCGACATCGCCGCCGTCGCCCGGGTCGCCGACATGTCGCCGACCTGCGTCGAGCGGCACTTCCCCTCGTGGGAGGGCCTCGTGCTCGCCGCCGTCGACCGCTGGAACCTCGACCGCTTCGAGCAGGTCGCCCGCGAGACCGCCGGCAGCGCGACCCTCGGCTTCATGCGCGGGCTCGTCGCCCACAGCAGCGCGCACCGCGGGCTGTCGCGCACCCTCATGACGTTCTCGATCGGGTCGTCCGACGCGGCCGACCTCACGGGGCGGTTCGTGCGCGACAGCTACCGCGACTTCCACGCGATGGTGCTGCAGGGGCTGCTCTTCGACCTCTCGCAGGGCGACGTGCCGGCCGGCACGGACGTCGCGGCGCTCGCGCCGACCGTCGTCAGCCTGTACATGGGGCTGCAGCTGCAGATGCTCCTGCAGCCGGACGTCGACGTCGTCGTCGCCTTCGACCTAGGGCTCGAGGGGCTGACGCGCGGCTGGTGACCCTGGCTGTCGCCGTCGTTCAGGAACCTGCGTCCTGATCCCCGCGAGGGAGGGAGGCGGAGTCCTGATCCGTGCACGACTCAGGAACCCGCCGGGCCGGCTTCCTGATGCTGCGAGCGCGTCGAGCTCTCAGGGGACGGCTGCGGGCGCGGTTTCTCGTTCCGGGGCGAGCCGGGGCGCGGCGACGAGTGCACCTGAACGGTCGACACGCGCGCCCGGGCAATGCGGCCGCCGGGCGGCGGCTCCATCTCTCGGCGGCCCGGACCACCCCGACGCGTCGACGTCTCAGGAGACGGCGGCCGACGCACCCGCCGAACCCCGGCAGCCCGGGGCGCGGTGACGGTCGTACCTGAATGGTCGACGCGCCTGCCCGGGAAGTACGGCCGCCGCACGGCGGTCCTCGTTCTCGCCGGCCCTGACCACCCCGACGCGTCGAAGTCTCAGGAGAGCACGGCCAACGCGCCGCCCGGCGCAGGGCGGCCCGGGGCGCCGGGACGAGCACACCTGAGTCGTCAACGCGCCTGCACGGGAAAGACGGCCGCAGCACGGCGGTCGTAGTTCTCGGCGGCCCTGACCTCCCCGACGCGTCGACGTCTCAGGAGACAGCGGCCGACGCACCCGCCGAAGCCGGGGAGCCCGGGGCGCGGTGACGGTCGTACCTGAATGGTCGACGCGCCTTCACAGGAGTACGGCCGCCGTACGCCGGTCCTCGTTCTCGCCGGCCCGGACCACCCCGACGCGTCGAGGTCTCACGAGGCGGCGGCGGACGCACCTCCCGGCGCAGGGCGGCCCGGGGCGCCGGGACGAGCACACCTGAATCGCCGACGCGCCCGCTCGGGGAGTGCTGCCCCTCCCGGCGGCCCGATCTCTCGCCGGCCCGGAACACGTCGACGCGTCGAGGTCTCAGGAGACGGCGGCCGACGCACCCGCCTGACCCCGGCAGACCTCGGGCGCGGCGACGAGCACACCTGAATCGCCGACAGCCCTGCTGCGCCGCGCGGCGCGGGCGCCCGCCCCGACGCGTCGAGGACTCAGGAGACGGCGGCGGGCGCAGCCGCCGGACCCCGAACAGCCCTAGCCGCCGGGACGAGGACACCTGAGACGTCGACGCGGCGGCCGCGCCGCGGGGCGCGAGCGACCGGCCTCGCGTCGAGGAGTCAGGAGACGGCGGCGAGCGCGCCTCCAGGCGCGGGGCCGACCGTCGCGCAGCGACGGCCGCACCTGAGACCTCGACCCCGGAGAGCGACGTCGAGCCCCGGGCCGGGCCGGCTGGCGACGGCGGACAGCCGAGATGGGCGCGGGAGGCGGCCGACGTGTCAGGCTCGGGGCATGCGCATCGACGAATGGTGGTCCGAGCTCGTCCCCTCGACCCGGCAGTGGCTGATCGACAACGCGGGCGAGGCCGTCCCCGCCTGGGTGCTGGAGCAGATCACCGCCGTCACCGGCGAGCCGTCGGCCGACGACGACTGGGCCGCCGACGTCGACGCCGACGAGTTCTACCTGTCCGACGAGGCCACCGACTGGATCGAGGCCGCGGGCAACGACGAGCTCGGAGACCTCGACGACAGCGACCTCGTCGGCGACGACGAGGCGGGCACCCCCGCCGGCTGAGCCGACGCGGCAGGCCCGGGCCGTGTACTCACTGCGCCGCCGCGGGGAGCACGGGGCCACGCGGGCACAGCAGACCCAGAGGGCGCCGGCGCGCTCACATCGGTGGCGCGCTCAGGGGGCCAGGGGCCCAGCAGATCCAGCGCGCTCAGATCGCTGACGAGCCCAGGGCGCCGATGCACTTGAGGCCCGGCAGCCCCAGAGGGCGCCGACGCGCCACGGCCGCGAGGTGCTCAGAGGGGCGAGAGCTGCTCGTCCTCGAGGGCGTCGAGCAGCACGCGCGGAGCCGGGGCGACCCCGACGGCCCCGAGGGCTCCGCCGAGGTGGTCGGCGGTGCGGCGTGCGAACGAACGGCGAGCCGAGGCAGCGAGAGCGCGGCGCTCGGCGGCGGCCTCCCACACCCCAGTATCGGTCACGTCGTCGACGAACAGGGGGCGGCGTCGTTCGGCGTCGCTCATCAGGGCCTCCTCGGGGTCGCATCGGGTCTGCAGCATGTTCGCAGCCCGAGGCCCCCGGGTGGGAATCGAGACGGCCCCCACTTGTGGTCACCTCGCTCACCGGCCTCGGCGGCCGGCCCACGTGCGACCACCGCCACCCCGAGGAGGCACGGCGCACCACCGGCAGGAGGCGACCAGTCAGGGAGTCGTGCGCGCCGCCTCCTGCGCGACCACCTCGTCGAGGTCGTCCAGCCGGCGGAGCCCCTGCAGCGGGCGCATCATGCGCGGGTTGCCCTGCAGCGCGGGCTCGGCCCGGTCGAGGAACGCCCAGTAGCCCGCCGTGAACGGGCACGCCGTCGGCCCCAGCCGCACGGTCGGCGAGAACGGGCACGACTCGCAGTGGTCGCTCATCGAGTGGATGTAGCGGCCGCCGGCGGCGTAGGGCTTGGTGGCGACCACTCCCCCGTCGGCGTGCTGCGACATGCCGACGATGTTCGCCGGCATGACCCACTCGGTGCCGTCGACGAAGACGTCGGTGAACCAGTCGGTCAGGTCGGCCGGCCGGTAGCCGCGCTGCAGCGCCCAGTTGCCGAGGATCATCAGCCGCTGGATGTGGTGGGTCCAGCCGTGCTGGTGCACCGTCTCGAGCGTGCTGCGCAGGCACTCGGCCTGCACCTCGGACGCGTCGACCTCCAGCCACCAGCGCGGCAGCGGCTCGGTCGCCGCGAGGGCGTTGTTGTCGACGGTGTACGACTCGCCGAGGTGCCAGTAGAGGTGCCAGACGTAGTCGCGCCAACCGGCGACCTGCCGGACGAAGCCCTCGACGCTCGCGAGGGGCGCACCTCCGGACGCATGGGCCTCGAGCACGCGCTCGATCACCCGTCGCGGGTCGAGCACCCCGAGGTTCATGGGCACGCTGAGCAGGGAGTGCGACATCGTCCAGTCGTTCGAGAGCATCGCGTCCTCGAAGGGGCCGAAGTCGTCGAGGCGAGTGACGACGAAGTCCTCGAGGGCGGCCTCGGCCTCGGCGGGCGTGACGGCGAACCGTCGACGGTCGTCGGCGCCGACGAACACGACGTCGCCTGCGGCGGCCCAGGCGTCGAGGGCAGCCCGGACGGCGTCGTCGACCCCGTCTTCGTCGGGCCAGACCGGGTCGGGCTGGCCCAGCGTCGTCGCGCCCTTCGGAGGCGGGTTGCGGTTCTGCTCGTCGAGGCTGAACTTGCCGCCGGCCGGGCCGTCGCCCTCGATCAGCCAGTCCTCGCGGCGTCGGACGGTCTCGTAGTGGTTCTCCATCAGGAGGCGCCCCGTGCGTGCGGCGGCCCAGGTCGCGAAGTCCTCTTCGCTGGTCACGAAGCCGCGGCTCGGCAGCACGCGCACGTCGCGGCCCTCGCGGCGGACGGCACGCCGCAGCTGCCGGTCGGGCGGGTCGACGACCTCGAACGGACCGAGCCCGGCGGCGTCGTCGAGCACCTCGTCGAGGGTCTCGACCTGCACGTGGGTGGCCCGGTCGCCGAGCGCGGCGACCCGATGCCGCAGGGCGGACAACCAGAGATGCGCCTTCGCGCGGTGCATGGGCCGCCGCGTGAAGAACTCGCGCGCCTCGACCACGACGACCGGGCCGCCGTCGTCGAACTCGTCGCCGTACTGCCCCGGGAGGATGAGCCGTACGCGCGGCCCGTCGTCGCCGGCGGCGGAGCCTCGAGCAGCCGCAGGGGCGTCGGGTGCGGGGGCGTCGGGGGCAGGGGCGTCGGCGTGCGGCGTCTCGGACATGCCCGGAACTTACGCCCGGCCACCGACAACGCACCCGGGCGAGCGCGAGTGGTCGGAGGTGGTCGTCCACAGGGGCGGGAAGAGCACCACGAGACCACGCGGCCCCCGAGCCGACCGGAGTCGGCAGCGGGCAGGCACGAGAGGCCGGGAACGGTCGTTCCCGGGGGCGGGAGGGTCGGATCGGGACCTCTCGCCGCGGCCAGCTAGCTAGTCGGCCAGGGCGAGTGGTCGGTAAAGGTCGTTCCAGGGGCCGGGAAGAGCACCACGTGACCACTCGGCCCCCCGGGCCGGCGGGCCGGACCGGCAGGGCCAGCCGGGCCGGCAGGCCCGGCCCCTACCGCCCGGCCCGCCCCCGCCACAGCAGCCACACGAAGTACGGCGTCCCGATCACCGCGGTCAGCAGCCCCGCGCCGAGCTGGGCCGGGGCGATGACGGTGCGGCCGAGCACGTCCGCGAGGCCGACGAGGGCCGCGCCGAGCACGACGGCCACGGGCAGCACGCGGGCGTGCCGCGCCCCGACGAGCGAGCGCGCGGCGTGCGGGGCGACGAGCCCCACGAACCCGACGACGCCGACGGCGGACACGGCCGTGGCGGTGAGCAGCACCGCGACCGAGAGGAACAGCAGGCGTGACCGCGAGAGCGAGACCCCGAGCAGCCGCGGGGTGTCGTCGTCGAGCGCGACGAGGTCGAGCTGCCGGTGCCGGGCGGCCGCGACCGCGAGGGCGGCGACGAGCACCAGGGCCACGGGCGCCGAGTCGGAGAACGACCGGCCGTAGGTCGACCCCGACAGCCAGGTCAGCGCCTTGGCACCGTCGAAGGGGTCGGTCAGCACGATCAGCAGGCTGATCGACGCGGCGGTCGCGGCGGCCACCCCGACGCCGACGAGCACCAGGCGGTCCTGCGGGAACCCCCCGCGCGCCGCGAGGCCGAACACCACGACGGCCGCGACGACGGCCCCCGCGAAGGCCGAGCCGGCCACGCCCCACCCCGAGACGGCGGGCAGGGTCGTCACGGCGACGACGGCGCCGAGCCCGGCCCCGCCCGAGACGCCGAGGATGCTCGGCTCCGCCAGCGGGTTGCGCGTGACCGCCTGCACGAGCCCGCCGGCGAGGGCGAGCGCCGCGCCGGCGAGCAGCGCGGCCACGACCCGCGGCACGCGCGTGTCGAGCACGTAGGTGACGACGGGCCCCGCCCGCCCGGCCAGCCAGTTCGCGACGTCGCCGAGCAGCAGCACCGCGTCGCCGAGCAGCACGCCCGCGACGGCCACCCCGGCCACGGCGACGACGAGCAGCGCGACCACGACCGCGAAGCGCCGGCGCGAAACGACCCGCTGCCGCTCGGCGGGGGCGGACCCGCCGCGGTCCTGCGCCCGGACGGCGAGCACCACGAGCACCACCGCTCCCACGATCGAGGTGACGATGCCGGTGGGCACCTGCACCGACGCCTCCGCACCGACGACCGCGCGCAGCAGCACGTCCGACGCGAGCACGACGGCCGCGCCCGCGAGGCCCGCGAGCGAGACGAACGCCCAGGTGCGGCGCACGCTCGGCACGAGCCGGCGCAGCGGCCGCACGAAGGCGGGAGCGCAGAGGCCGACGAAGCCGATCGGCCCGGCGACGGTGACCGCGCCGGCCGAGAGCAGCACCGACGCGACGACGGCCACGACGCGGGTGGTGCGCACGTCGACCCCGACGCTGCGGGCGGCGTCGTCGCCGAGGCCGAGGGCGTCGAGGCGCCGCGTCATGAGCAGCACGACGACGAGGCCGACGAGCACGACGGGCGTCATCTGCGCCACCGACGAGAAGCCGTTCTGGCCGATGCTGCCCTGCCCCCACTGGTACAGCCCGGCGGTCTCCCGCGGGAACAGCAGCAGCAGCGCGCTCGTCACGCTCGCCAGCCCGAGCGCGAGGGCGCTGCCCGCGAGCACGAGCCGCACCGACCCCGAGCCGAGCCCCGACAGCGCGAGCACCACGCCGGCCGCGACCAGCCCGCCGACGAAGGCCACCCCCGAGGAGGCGACCAGCGGCAACGACAGGCCCGTCACCGAGGCCACGGCGAGCGCCGCGTACGCCCCCGCGTTCACGGCGAGGGTGTCGGGCGAGGCGAGCACGTTGCGGCTCACCGTCTGCAGCGCCGCCCCGGCCGCGCCGAGCGCGACCCCGACGAGCAGGCCGGCGGCCGTGCGCGGCAGCCGCGACGCGACGACGACGGAGGCGTCGCCCGCCGTGGCCGAGCCGGTCAGGGCCCGCCACACCTCGCGCGGGCCGACCGCCGCGGTGCCCTGCGTGAGGTCGACGAGGGCGAGCAGCACGACGACGGCCGCCAGCGCGACGACGACGGCCACGGCACCGCGGCCGGCACGGGGCGGGGCGGCGACCCGCACCTCCTGCCGGTCTGCGGTGACGGTCACCGGGTCAGGCCGTCAGCGTCTCGACGAGGGCGTCGACGTAGGCGGTCATCGAGGCGGGCCCGCCGAAGACCCAGACGCCGTCGGGCAGGCGGTGCACGTCGCCCGACTGCACGAACGGGAGCGACTGCCAGACGGCGTTCGACGAGAGGGTGTCGGCGAAGGGGTCGCCGTCGACGGCGTTCGAGAAGTAGAGGAACTGCGTGTCGGCGGGCAGCGCCGTGAGGCCCTCGACGTCGGTCGAGGCGAGGCCGTAGGCCGGGTCGCCCTCGAGGTCCCACGCGTTGACGAGGCCGAGCTCGGTCGTCACGTCGCTGATCAGCGAGCCGGGCGCGTAGGGCCGGATGCTCACCTGGCCGGCGTCGACGTAGCCGTCGGCGAAGGCGAAGCGGGTGCCGTCGAGCCCGGCGTCGGCCAAGGCCTGGGTGCCGTCGGCGATCGCCTGCCGGAAGTCGGCCAGCACCGCGTCGGCCTGGTCGGTCGTGCCGGTCGCGGTCGCGATCATCTCGAGGTTGGCCTGCATCTGGCCGAGCTGGTCGGCGGCGTTCGCGGACTCGACCTGCAGCACGGGCGCGATGTCGCGCAGCTGCTCGACCGCGTCGTCCGGCAGGTCGGTGGTGGCGACGATCAGGTCGGGAGCCAAGGAGGCGACGGTCTCGACGCTGGGCTCGCCGCGGGTCCCGATGTCGGTCGGCTCCCCGGTGAGCGGCACGGCCGACGACCACGCCTCGTAGCCGGCGACGTCGGCGACGCCCACGGGCTCGACGCCGAGCGAGACGAGGTCGCCGACGACGTTCCACTCGGTGCCGACGACCTTCGTCGCCGGGCCGTCGAGGCTGACCTCGGTGCCCGTGCCGTCGGTCAGGGTGATGCGCTCGCCCGAGGCGGTGTCGCTGCCGGGGTCCGCCTCCTCGGTGGTGCCGCAGCCCGCGAGCACGAGGGCCGCCGAGGCGGCGAGGGCGGTGACGGCGAGGACGCGTCGTCTGGTGGTCATGGCAGGAGCCTCTCGGTTCTGGTGTGGTGCCGGGCGACCGCGCGGGTGCGGAGCCGGCCGGTGGCGGGGTCGGTGTCGACCTCGATGTCGATGCCCCAGACCTCGGAGAGCAGGTCGGGGGTCAGCACCTCGGCGGGCGTGCCGGTCGCCCGGACGCGGCCCTCGTGCAGCAGCACGACGGTGTCGGCGAGCGCCGCGGCCTGGTCGAGGTCGTGCAGCACGACGCCGACGGCGATGCGGGACTCGTCGGCGAGGTCGCGGACCAGGTCGAGCAGCTCGACCTGGTAGCGGAGGTCGAGGTAGGTGGTGGGCTCGTCGAGCAGCAGCACCCCGGTCTGCTGGGCGAGGCAGCTGGCCAGCCAGACGCGCTGCAGCTGGCCGCCCGAGAGCTGGTCGACCCCGCGGTCGGCCAGGCCGGCCACCCCGGTCAGCCGGAGGGCCTGGTCGACGGCGGCCGCGCCTCCTGCGTCTCCCCTGCCCCACCGGCCGCGGTGGGGGTGGCGGCCGAACTCGACGACGTCGCGGACGCTGAGGCCGCTCGGCACCGGGCGGCCCTGCGTGAGCAGCGCGACGTGGCGGGCGAAGTCGCGCACCGAGAGCGCGAGGCCGTCGGCGGGGCCGGTGGCCGGGCCGGGCTCGTCCTGCCGCCCGGGCGACGGGGTCCGTTCGAGCGACAGCGTGCCGGCCCGGGCCCGCTGCAGCCGTGCGGCGGTGCGCAGCAGCGTCGACTTGCCGCTGCCGTTGGGGCCGACGAGGGCGGTGACGCGACCGGGGCGCAGCTCGAGGCGGGCGTCGTGGACGACGTCGGCGGCGCCGTACGCGACCGAGACCCCGTCGGCGACGAGCGCGGTGGGCGAGGCCTGCGCCGTGGCCGCGGCCTGCCCGGCGGGCGCGGTCGCCGCGACGGCGGGCAGGGCCGAGGAGGCGGGCGGCGCGAGGGCTGCGTCGAGTGAGGTCACGAGAACTGAGGTTAGCCTCACCTTAGTGACCCACCGCAACCCCGATGGCTCGACGCCGAGACAGGAGGGCCCGTCGTCCCCCGCGTCGGACGCGACGGGGGACGTCTCGGCAACGATCCGGTCACGGGGCCTGCACTGACCCGCTCTGGGGTCACGACGGCCGCCGCCGCGCCCCCTAGGGTCGGCGGGACGGCGCCCGCTCGAGGCGCCCAGCTCCCGGGGACGAACGCCATGACCGCACCGCACCGCATCCGATCGACCGTGGGCGCCGCCGCCCTCGCCACCGCGCTCGTCCTCGTGCCCGGCGCCGCCTTCGCGGACGACGCCGTCGCGCCGTCGCCGTCGCCCTCGGCCGCGCCCGTCGTCACGGACGGCGCCGCCCCGGCCGCCGCCGACCAGGTGCCCGCCGAGGGAGCCGGCACCGAGTCCGCCCCCGCGGCCCCGGCCGCCGAGACGCCCGCGACCACGCCGTCGGCCGACCCGTCGGCCGTGCCCTCGAACACCGCCGTCGGCACCCGCCCCGCGCCCGAGGCGGCCCCGGCCGCGGAGGCGCCGGCGAACGCCGCCGCCGACGCGTCGCCCCGAGGAGGCGGCACGGTCGTCGTGCAGGACCCGGTCGTCGACCCCCTCGTCGAGGCCTACCCCGCCGTCGCCCACCCCGGGTCGTCGTTCAGCGCCTGGGTCGAGGGCTTCACCCCCGGCGACCCGGTGTCGGCACGCGTCGACGGCCCCGCCGTCTCGAAGGGCGACGTCTTCACGATCTACCCGAGCCAGGCCCCGTTCGTCTTCGACGCGTCGGGATCGACGTCGTTCGAGGTCGAGGTGCCGGCCGACCTGGCCCTGGGCACGCTGACCCTGACCGTGAGCGACGCCCACGGCACCACCAGCGCCGCCGAGATCGCCGTCGCCGAGCAGATGGCGGCGCCCGTGCTCGTCGCGCCGACCGGCGCCACGGCCGGCGTCGTCGCCGTGTCGGGCTCGGGCGGGACGCCCGGCACCGCCGCGGTCGTCGCGGTCGGCCTGCCCGACGACCTGCAGGAGGGCTTCGGCTACGGCTTCGGCTCGACCGGCTCCTCCGCTCGCTCGTCGGCCTCGGTCGTGACCACGGCCGAGCAGGCCGCCGACCCCGACGAGGAGTTCTACGACGTCGACCCCGTCGAGTTCGAGGCGGACCAGGGCTACGCCGTGGCCCTCGTGCCCGTCGCCGCCGACGGCACCTTCACGGCCCGCTTCGTGCTGCCCGAGGGCGACTTCGGCGCGACCGCCGCCCTCGTCGACACGACGACCGGCGACACGTCGGCCACGGCCGACGTCGTGACCTTCGCCGTGGCCGCTGCCGCCGCCGCGGCACCCGCGGCGACCCCGGCCTCGCCGGCGGCCGCTCCCGTGAACACGGTGGTCGCGACGCGCGCCGCCGGCAGCGGCGCGGGCCTCGCCTACACGGGCTCGGAGACCACGGCCCCGATCGCCGTGGGCGCGGCCCTGCTGCTGCTCGGCGCCGTCCTCGCCGTCGGCGCGCGCCTCCGTCGTCGCTCGCGGATCGCGGCCGCACCGGCCGACCGCAGCTGACCCGACAGCCAGCCCGGCCGGTCGCCCGGCCGGGCAGGCCGCCTAGAACGTGACATGCTACGGGCATGGCCCTCGCCTCCAACGCCGTCATCGCCCTCGTGCTCGGCTCCGTCCTCGCGGTGGTCGGCCTCGTGCCCTGGGCCGCCGTCCAGTACCGACGCCGGGGCGAGCTCGGCCTCGGCAACGCCCTGCTCGCCTTCGCGGCCGTCGTCTACGCCCTCGCCCTGGTGACGTACACGCTGCTGCCGCTGCCGGGGACGACCGACGCCGCCGTGCTCTGCAGCCCGGCACCGGCTCCGCAGCTGCACCCGTTCGAGTTCGTCCGGGACATCGCGAAGGAGGGCGGGGTGACGGGCCCCCGCTCGCTGCTCGGCAACCGCGCCGTGGCCCAGGTCGCCCTCAACGTCGCGCTCTTCGTGCCGCTCGGCATGCTCGTGGCGCACTTCACACGAGGACGGACGGGGTCGCGCCGTCGGCGCCTCGCGGGCGTCGTGGCCGGGACGCTCGCCGGTGCCGCGATCTCGCTGCTGATCGAGCTGACGCAGCTCACCGGCGACTGGTTCCTGTTCCCCTGCGCCTACCGGCTCTTCGACGTCGACGACCTGCTCGCGAACACCGCGGGGGCCCTGCTCGGCACGGCCGTCGCGCCCGTGCTGCTGCTGCTCGGCCGCCCCGGCGCCGATCCCGACCGGGACGACGCGCGCCCGGTCACGGTGCGCCGTCGGGCGTTCGGCATGGCCTGCGACCTGCTGGCGATCCTGCTGACGGGCGGCGGGCTCAGCTCGGTCGTCAGCATCGGGCTCGCCGTCGCCGAGCGCGACCCCGCGTCCGGCGTCGGCGTGGTGCTCCTCGCGGCGGCCCCGCTCGTCGCCCCCGCCGCCCAGCTCGTCCTCGTGCTCACGACGGGCCGCACGCTCGGCGAGATCGTCACCCGGCTGCGGCCCGAGCCGAGGCCGTCGGCCGGGCAGCGCCTCGTCCGCTGGGCGCTCGGCTCGGGCGGCTGGGCGCTCGCGTCGGCGCTCTCGTCGACGTCGGCCGTCGCCGCGGCCGTGGCCGTCGTGCTCGCCGTCGGAGCCGTGGTGGGGGTGTGGGCCACCCGCGACCGGCGGGGCTTCGCGAACGCCGTCGCGCGGCTCGGGGTCGTGGACGAGCGCACCTGACGCCGACCCCGGGGCCAGCTCGACGACCGCAGCGGGAGCACGCCGGACGCGACCGGGGCGGACCCGCCGAGTCCCCCTCACTGGGGACCGCGGGGTCCCCCGACCCGGCGCTACCGTCGGAGGGTCGCACCCGAGCGACCACCCACCCGACCTGAGCCGACCCCGTGTCGGCTCAGCAGCGGCCTGCCCTCGAGGGCACGTCGCCGCGCCCTGATCAGGAGACCCGCGTGACCGCAGCACACCGAGCAAGGACCCGACCACCGATCAAGAGATGGATCGCCGCGACCACGGCGGTCGTCCTCGCCACCGGCACCGCCGCGCTCGTCGCGCCCACGGTCGCCTCCGCCGCCGAGCCGTTCCCGGCGTCGGGCCTCTACGCGACGCAGCAGAACACGTCGAACATCGTCTCGGTCGACCGGACCACCGGCACGGCCACGACCGTGCTCGTCGTCCCCACTCCCGAGGGCGGGACCGCCCCCACGGGGCTGAACCAGATCGGTCTCTCCGGCGACGGCACCATGGTGTTCCTGACGAACGCGAGCAACATCTACCAGTACTCGACGAAGAGCGAGAAGTGGAAGGTCACCCCGCGCCCGGCCGACCCCTCGGTGCCCTTCACGATGGGCGGCGTCGACCCGAAGAGCGGACGCTACTTCTTCGGCGGCCAGTCGAACGGCACCGTCTTCACCTTCACCTCGTACGACCCCGTCACGAGCGCGGTCGCCACCCCGGCCGTCAGGGTGACGGCCCCCGACCCGCCCGGCAACAACGGCGACCTCGCCTTCGACCGCCAGGGCAACCTCTACTTCATCTCGAGCACCCCGTCGACCGTGAGCCCCGGCACGGCGCAGCTCTACCGCGTCGACGCCGCCGACCTCGCCGGCGGCAACACGGACGCGAAGCCCGTCGGCCCCTCCATCTCGACCACGGGCGCCCTCAACTCGCTCGCCTTCGGCGACGACGGCTACCTCTACATCGCCGGATCGGGCCAGAACGGGTTCCTCAAGGTGAACCCGGTCACCGGCGACAGGCTCGACACGAAGACCGTCAGCGTGTCCATCAGCGACCTCGGCTCGCGCGCCGCACCCTCGACCGGCCAGGTCGAGGCCGCCTTCTCGGGCGGTCGCCACGACGGGGACGACCAGTTCACCGTGACCCTCGGCGGCGGCGGCATCACCGGGGACAACTCGGCGACGACCACGCCCGCCGGCGACCCCGCCACCGCGGGGCCCATCATCCTGCTGCCCGGGCAGGAGTACACGGTCACCCAGACGGCGGGCAACGCGACCACCGACCCGGCCGACTACACGACGTCGTACACCTGCACCAACCTCGTCGACGGCACCACCGTCTCCGAGGGCAAGGGCTCGTCCGCGACGTTCACCGTGCCTGCGGCCGGCGGCGACGTGAAGTGCTCCTTCGCCAACCCGCTGAAGCCCGTCGTCGTCGACTCGGCCTCGTCGGGCAACCGCCAGGGTCAGCCCGTCACGGTGGACGTGCTGAAGGGCGCCACGGGCGACCCCGACCCGAGCACGCTCGCCCTGACCGCCCCCGCCGTCTCGGGCTCGACGCTCAGCGGCGACGCCCGCACCCTCACCGTGCCCGGCGAGGGCGTCTGGACCGTCGACCCCGCCACCGGCGCGGTCACCTTCACGCCCGAGGAGGGCACGACCCGCAACCCGACCCCGGTGACCTACACGGTCAGCGACGCCGCGGGCGGCCGCGCCTCGGGCCAGGTCGCCGTGAGCTACCTCGGGGTGGCGCAGGACGACGCCGTGACGACGCCGCAGGGCACGGCCGTGACCATCGACCCGCTGCGCAACGACGAGGGCACCTTCGACGCCACGTCGGTCGTCTTCCCCGCAGCCGGCCAGCCGGCAGGCGCCGTCGTCTCCGACGGCGGCCGCACCCTCACCGTGCCGGGGCAGGGCGTCTGGACGGCCGACCCCCGCACCGGTGCGGTCACCGTCGCTCCCGACGCGCAGCTGCGCGGCGACGCGACCCCGGTCACCTACCGTGTCTCCGACGCGGACGGCACCCCGTCGACCGCGACGATCACCGTCACGGCGACGGCCGTCGGCCCCGTGGCCCTCTCCGACACCGGCAGCACCGGCCAGAACACGCCGGTCACCGTCGACGTCCTGGCGAACGACCGTCCCGGCGTCGTCGGCGGCACCCCGCTCGACCGCGGCTCCGTCGTCTTCCCGTCCGCCGGTCAGCCCGCCGGCGCCGTCGTCGCCGACGACGGTCGCACCCTGACCGTCCCCGGCGACGGCGTCTACACGATCGACCCGAGCACGGGCGCGATCACCCTCACCCCGCAGGACGGCTCCGCCGGCACCGCGGCCCCGGTCGCGTACCAGGTGTCGGACACCGGCGGGGAGACGGCCACCGCGTCGTTCACCGTCGCCGTCGACGCCGTGGCCCCGGTCGCCGAGAACGACGCGGCGACCACGCCGCAGGGTTCGCCCGTCACGGTCGACGTGCTCGCCACCGACGCCCCGGGCAACCCGATGACGCCCCTCGACCGGACCTCGGTGGTCTTCGCGGCCGCCGGCCAGCCCAAGGGCGCCGCGCTCTCGGACGACGGCCGCTCGCTGATCGTCCCCGACCAGGGCTCGTGGACGATCGACGGACGGACGGGTGAGGTCGCCTTCACCCCGACGGCCTCGTTCCGCGGCGAGGCGACGCCGGTCTCGTACCGCGTGTCCGACGTCGACGGCAGCACCGCCACCGCGTGGGTGCTGGTGACCGTCACCGCGGTCGGCCCGCAGGCCGCCGGCGACGACGCCTCGACGGAGCAGAACACGCCCGTCGCGGTCGACGTCACGACGAACGACCGCCCCGGCGTCGCCGGGGGCACTCCGGTCGACCCGGCGACCGTCGTCTTCCCCGACGCCGGTCAGCCCGTCGGCGCCGTCGTCTCCGCCGGGGACCGCGCCCTGACGGTGCCCGGTGAGGGCACCTGGACGGTCGACCGCACCACCGGCGTCGTCACCTTCACGCCCGAGCGGGGCTTCACCGGCAGCACCTCGCCCGTGACCTACCAGGTCTCGGACGAGGGAGGCGAGACGGCGACGGCCCCCGTCACGGTCACCGTCGCCGCCGTGGCCCCGGCCGCGGCGCCCGACGCCGCCACCACGCCGGCCGGCACCCCCGTGACGGTCGACCCGCTGCGGAACGACGTCGCGGGCAACGCGGCGACGCCGATCGACGCGACGAGCGTCCGCCTGGTCGACCCCTCGGGCGCCCTCGTGACCACCCTCGTCGTCGCCGGCCAGGGCACGTTCTCGGTCGACACGACGACCGGGGCGATCACCTTCGCGCCGGAGGCCGGCTTCTCGGGCGACGCCACGGCGCCGTACGCGATCGCCGACGTCGACGGCGGCACCAGCGCCTCCACCGTCACGGTGACCGTGGGCACGCCGCCGACGACCGTGGCCGACCGCACCACCACCCGGCCGGGCACGCCCGTCACGGTGGACGTCGCGGGCAACGACGGCCCCGGCTCGTCGCCCCTCGACCCGGGCTCGGTCCGGCTCGTGGACCCCGCCACCGGCACGCTCGTCACCACGGTGACGGTGCCCGGCGAGGGCACCTACGAGGTGGGGACCGACGGCCGCGTCACCTTCACCCCCGAGCCCGGCTTCACCGGCACCGCGACGATCACCTACTCGGTGGCCGGCGAGGACGGCAGCCGCGCGACCGGCGAGCTGACGATCACGGTGGAGGCGGCACCCGCCGACCCGGCACCGGCCGACCCCCAGCCCGGCACGCAGCCCGGCACGCCGGCGTCGCCCGCCTCGCCGGACGCCCCCACGGCCCCGTCGGCACCGGCGTCGCCCGTCGAGAGCGCCCTCGCGTTCACCGGCTCGGACGGCGTGCTGCAGGCCGCCCTGGCCGCGGTCGCGCTGATGCTCGCCGGCGTCACGGTCGTCGTCGTGCGTCGTCGCCGCGGCACCGAGAGCTGATCCGCTCCGCACCCTGAGGGGCCGGGCACGCCGCGCGCGTGCCCGGCCCCTCGTCCGTGCACCCCGCGCACGTTCGAGGCGATCTCCCGGCGGCCGTCGACACACTCGTCCGCATGGACTCGGACACCCTCGTCAACATCGGCCTCGTCGTGCTCTTCGTGCTGGTCGGCGGGGTGTTCGCGGGCACCGAGATGGCGATCGTGACGCTGCGGGACAGCCAGGTGCGGGCCCTCGAGGCCAGCGGCGAGCGCGGCCGCAAGATCGGGCAGCTCGTCCGCGCCCCGAACACGTTCCTGTCGGCGGTGCAGATCGGCGTCACCCTCGCGGGCTTTTTCTCGTCGGCGTACGGCGCCTCGACGATCGCCCCCGACCTGGTGCCCGGCCTCGTCGCCCTGGGCCTCACCGAGGCCACGGCCTCGACCGTGGCGCTGATCAGCATGACCCTCGTGGTCGCGTACCTCTCGCTCGTCTTCGGCGAGCTCGTGCCGAAGCGCCTCGCGATGCAGAAGTCGGTCGCCTTCACGAAGGCGCTCGCACCGCCGCTGAACGCCCTGGCCCGGCTGATGAGGCCGCTCATCTGGCTGCTGTCCGTGTCGACGAACGCCGTGGGGCGCCTCCTCGGGCTCGACCCCGACCAGAAGGAGGACGAGGTCTCGGCCGACGAGGTGCGCGACATCATCTCGAACACGAGCGAGATCGACCGCGACAGCCGCAGCATCCTCGCCGACGTGCTCGACGCCGACGACCGCCGCGTCGCCGAGGTGATGCGTCCGCGGCCCGACGTCTCGTTCCTCAGCGGCGACTCGTCCGTCGCCGACGGCTACCGCGACGTGCTCGCGCTGCCGCACTCGCGGTACCCCGTCGTCGGCACCAGCCGGGACGACGTGCTCGGCTTCGTGCACGTGCGCGACCTCATGGCGTCCGTCCCCGCGGCCGGCGGCGACGGCGCGACCACGGTCGCCGAGATCACCCGTCCGATCCTCGCCCTGCCCGGCACGACGAAGGTGCTCGTCGCCCTGAGCACCATGCGCGACGAGGGCCACCAGATCGCGGTCGTCATCGACGAGTACGGCGGCACCGACGGCATCGTCACGCTCGAGGACCTGCTCGAGGAGCTCGTCGGCGAGATCTACGACGAGTACGACACCGCCGACCGCGGCGAGGGCGTGCTGGAGGCGGGCGAGACCCGAGAGGTCGAGGGCGGCCTGATCGTCGAAGAGCTCGAGGAGGAGACCGGCGTCTCGCTGCCGGACGGCCCCTACGAGACCGTCGGCGGCTACGTGTTCGACGCCCTCGGCCGCCTCGCCGTCGTCGGCGACACCATCGCCGTCGACGGGGCGACGCTCGAGGTCGTGCGCATGGAGGGCTACCGGATCGCCGCGGTGCGCGTGTCGCCGCTCGAGCACCACGCCGAGCCGTCGACGGCCGCGTCGGCCGCCCTGCCCGCCCCGCGCGACGACGCCGGGACGAGCGCGGTCGACACGGGCGACCAGAGAAGGTAGCTCCTCGTGCGGGGCGCTGACAAGCCCCCGTGGTCCGGCGCCGGCGACCCCTTGCCCTCGGACCACCGCAGCGCCCCGGGGTGACCGACCCGAACCTCCGCCCCCGCCCGACCGCTGCGCAGCCCTGAGGCCCCCTGAACGATCGAGCCCCCTCCCCCGGTGAGCCCCCTCCCGGCGGAGGGGGCTCGCTGCGTCCGCGCTCGGCCGACGGGGCCGCAGGTCGTTCGAGCCCCTGCGGATATCCGATCTGCGAACTCGCTAGTCGGTCTAATTAGATGAACTAGCGAGATCGTGTAACTATCTTCGTGTACCGATTCACGGCGGTACGAGGGCCTCGAGAGAGGCGCTCACGGGGTCTCGCACGAGATCCCCACGGGGCCTCGCGAGGGGCTCCGGGACCCGAACGGACATGCACCTCGAGGGCAGCGCAGGGCTGCCAGGAACGAGCAGGACATGAACACCCCGCAGCACTCCCCCTTCTCCGAGATCCGCGACGCGGACCGCCAGGTGACGCTCTTCGTCGTCGCCACCTCGGCCCTCGCCGCGTGCGGCACCCTCATCGCCGGCATGCTCGTCGCGATGGGCGCCGGCGCATGAGCGCCTCGACCGTCCCGGCCGCCGACGCCGCCCACCACCTCCTCGCCGAGACCCAGCCGCTCGACCTCGCCGACCTGTTCGACTCCGAGGTCGTCCGATGAGCCTCGACCTGCGCGGCCTGTCGCACGAGGGCCTCGTCGCCGCCGTCGCCGGCCGCCTCGCCGCCCCGTCGCAGCTGACGGCCGCCGAGCTCGACAGCTTCTACGTGCGCGACCGCTCGGTGCCCGCCGTCCGCATCGAGACCTACCCGCGTCGCCGTCGCGTCCGCGACGTCGTCGCCTCGATGGCCGACTCCGTCGCCGCGGCCACGGGCCCGGCCGAGGTCAGCTACGCGAGCTTCTTCGTCGACCCCGAGTCGGTCCGCCCGGCCGTGCAGCGCGAGATGGCGGTGGCGTCGTGACCTTCGCGGCCCGCATCCTGCTGAGCACCCCGACCGACCACGTCGCGTACTTCGACACCACCATCGACGACGACGACCTGGACTGAGCCGCACGGCTCGACCGACACCACCGCCACACCCGTCCACCCCGACGACCTGATCACTCAGAGGACACGACCCCGCATGCCGCAGAAGATCCAGGCCGCACGCCTGCATGCCTCGCTCGAGGCCTGGCGCATCACCGAGCAGCGCCTCGACCGCACGGTCTCGTCGGCGGGGGCCCTGCCCCGCACCGAGCGCGACGCCCTGGCCCTCGTGCTCGCCGCGGAGCAGACCGACGAGCCCATGACGCCGAGCGGCCTCGCCACGACGCTGGGCTTCTCGTCGCCCGCGGTGTCGAACCTGCTGCACCGGCTGCAGGACGCCGGGCTCGTGGTCTGCACCCCCGACCCCTCGGACGGCCGCCGCAAGATCGTGACGACGACCGAGGCGGGCCGCGACGCCTGTGACACCGTCACGAGCGCCCCGCACGTGCGCCGGTTCCTGATGGACGTCCCCGCCGACCAGGCCGCCGCCGTGAGCGCGTTCCTGGACGGGCTCAGCTCGGTGATCGCGCAGCAGCAGACCGGCGCGCCCACGAGCGTCCGCTAGCCGCCCCCGGCCACGAGCGCCGTCTGGCCCCCTGCCCCCGCGGGCAGGGGGCCGTCGTGCGTCGCGACCCGGAGCCCCCGCCGCCCGGTAGCCTCGGGACATGGACGACCGGGACGACGACGCGACCGTGGACGACCGACACGACCCCCGCCTCCTCGCCGGCCGGTACCTGCTCGGCGACACGCTGGGCCGAGGCGGCATGTCGACGGTGCACCGCGCGCACGACCAGCTGCTCGGGCGCACCGTCGCCGTCAAGGTGCTCAGCGCCCAGGGCTCCGACCCCGCCGAGGTCCAGCGGGCACAGAACGAGGTCGCCGTGCTCGCCTCGCTCAGCCACCCCGCCCTCGTCACCCTCTACGACGCCGACGTCGCTCCGCGCAGCGGGCCCGCCTGGCTGGCGACGGAGCTCGTCGACGGCCCCTCCCTCTCGGGCCGCCTGCACGAGGGGCCCCTCGACCCGACCGAGGTCGGGCAGATGCTCGTCGACCTGGCCGGCGCGCTGCACGTCGTCCAGTCGGCCGGCATCGTGCACCGCGACGTCAAGCCGAGCAACGTGCTGCTCGCCCCCTCGCCCGTGCCGGGACGCCGCTGGTCGCCCAAGCTGGCCGACTTCGGCATCGCGTCGCTGGTCGACTCGACCCGCGTGACGGCCACCGGCGCCGTCGTCGGGACGGCCGCCTACCTGAGCCCCGAGCAGGCGCTCGGCACCCGGGTCGGGCCCGCGTCCGACGTCTACTCGCTCGGGCTCGTCGTGCTCGAGGCGCTGACCGGCGAACGCGCGTTCCCCGGCTCGATGATCGAGTCGCTCACGGGGCGCCTGCACCGCGACCCCTCCGTGCCCGACGCGCTCGGGCCGGAGTGGGCGTCGGTGCTGCGCGCCATGACCGCGCGCGAGGCCGAGGCGCGACCGACGGCGCTCGAGGTGCTCACGCGCGCGGAGGCGCTGGCCGCCGGGGGCGGACACGCCGACGACGCCCGCACCGGCGCCGCCACGGTGCTCATGCCGAGCGCGGGCGGCGACGCCCCGACGCGTCGGATGCCGGCGGCGGCCGCCGGCGCGGCCGGCGTGGCCGGAGCCGCCGGGGCCGGGGCGGCGCTCGGCTGGGCGGACTCCGCCGCCGCGACCGAGCGCTTCTCCGCCGTCGACGGGACGGGCGCCGGCTCCGGTGCCGGCACGGGCGCAGGAGGCGGCTCGACGACCGACGAGCCCGAGCGGCGCAGCCGACGCGGCGTCGTCGTCGCCGGTCTCGTGGCGCTCGCCCTGGGCGCCGCCGCCGCGGTCGGCTTCGCCGTGACCCAGGGCGGCGACGAGCCCACGGCCCCGGCGACGAGCGACTCCCCCGCGCCGGCCGAGACCGCGCCCGCGGCGACCGAGCCCGCCGACACCACCTCTCCGTCGACCGAGGACGAGCCGGCGCCGGCGCCCTCGACGTCCGAGCCCGCCGACGAGCCGAGCTCGGCCGACCCGGCGCCGGTCGAGAGCGACCCGGTCGAGGAGCCCGAGCCGAGCCAGCCCGAAGAGCCGACGCAGCCGGAGGCGCCAGGAACCGGGAACGGCGGCGGCAACGGCGGCGGCAACGGCAACGGCGGTGCGGGCACGGGCACCGACGGCGCAGGCACGGGAGGCCCGGGCAAGGACGCCGGTGCGGACGACGCCGGAGCCGGTCCGGGCGGCGCCGGGACCGAGCTCGACCTCGGCAGCCTGACCGACGGCCCGGGAGGCGCCCCGGCGGCACGCTGAGCCGGTCCCGGGAGCTGCCGGGCACCTCCTCGGCCCTGCTGCCCTGGCCGCAGAACGAAGTCGGCGGCGGCGACAGGTGCGCCGTGCCGACCAGGGGGGCATGCTGGGCGCGCCTCGAGCGGTCGAGGCGCCGACCGGAGGGAGCCCTGATGACGTACCCCGACCCCGACCAGGGCCACCTGCCCTCGCTCGGCGACACCGACCGACGGGTGACGCTGCTCGTCGTGGTCGCGTCCGCCCTGGCCGTCCTCGGCACGGCGACCGCCGGCCTGCTCACGGTGCTGGGCCTGCTCTAGCCGACGGACGGGACCGTCGTGCGGGGTGGCATGGACCAGGCCCCCGTCCCCGAACTGGGGCGTCCTCACTTCTGCGGACATCGATAGCCTCGTATCGACCGGTGGAGGATCAGTCGTCACCGTCGTGGGGGCCGCTGGGAATCGGCACGTCACGGCCGCGCCGGTCGCGACCGTGACCGACCGACCCGACCGAAAGACCGATCACATGGCCTCCTCGTCCCACCGCGCCCGTGCGCGCCTCCGCACGACTCCCCTCGCCGTCGTCACCGGCCTCGCCGCCGCCGTGCTCATGGCCCTGACGATGTCCGGCACGCTCTCGGCGTTCACCGCGAGCATCGCGAACGCGAACAACACCGCCACGACCGGCACCCTCCTCATGCGCGAGGTCGGCACCCCGGGCGCCACCTGCTACAGCAACGGCGCCGACAAGGCGTCCGTGTCGAGCACCGGCAACACGGCGACCTGCACGTCGAACAACAAGTTCGGCAACGGCGCGCTCACGCCGGGCGCGACCCGCAACGTCGCCGTCAGCGTGTTCAACGACGGCACCCTCCCCGCGACCGGGTTCACCCTCGCGAGCACCGGCGCCTGCGTCTCGGGCAAGACCGGCGACACCAGCGGCACGGCGACCGACATCTGCAGCAAGATCACGCTCGTCCTCACGCAGGGCGGCACCACCCTCTACACGGGCACCCTGGCCGAGCTCGGCGCCCGGACCGCCACGATCGACCTCGCCGCCGTCCCGGCGGGCGCGAAGGCGGACTTCGGCTTCGCGGTGACGCTCGCGAGCACGGCCGGCAACGACTACCAGGGCCTCACCGCCACGGTGCCTCTCAAGTGGACCTTCACCGGCTGACCCCGTCGACGACCGCGTCCGCGCCCACCACGGCCGCGGCGCCGTCGTCGGCGCGGCGCCGACCCCGCCGCCGCGACGTGCTGCTCGTCGCCGGCACCGTCCTCGCCCTCGGGCTGCTCGTCGCGCTGGCCGTGCTGCACCTGACCGGCGCCCGCACCTTCGTGGTGCGCACCGCCTCCATGGGCACGGCCGCCCCCGTCGGCAGCCTCGTGGTGACGACCCCCGTCACGGTCGACGAGCTCCGGGCGGGGGACGTCGTGACGTTCACCCCGCCCGGACGCACCGGCACGACCTTCACCCACCGCGTCGTCGACGTCGACGCGACGGGCGTCGCCACCCGCGGCGACGCGAACCAGTCCGACGACCCCTGGCGGCTGGGCGACGCCGACCTCGTCGGGCGCGCGGCCGTGCTGCTGCCCGGCGTCGGGTGGCTCGCCCGGGCGCTGCCCTGGCTCGTCGTCGGCGGCGTCGCGCTCTGGGCCGTCACCCTGCTGGTGCCGTCGCGCACGCACCGGTCGGCCCTGCGGGTCGTCGGCTCGACCGTCGTGGTCGCCGCGGTCTCGGCGGCCCTGCGTCCCTTCGCGGCGGCGACCGTGCTCTGGACCACCGCCTCCGACGACGGCCTCGGCGGGGCCGCCACCGTCGTCTCGACGGGGCTCCTGCCGTCGCGCCTGGCCGTCGAGCACGGCTCGTCGGTCGTGCTCGCCTCGGGCGAGGTCGGCACGCTCGACCTGCCCGCGCTCTCGGCCGACGGCCCCGCCGGCGGCGGCTTCGTCGTCTCGATCGCCCCGCACCTGCCGCCCCTCGGCTGGCTCGTGTTCGCCCTCGTCTGCTGCCTGCCCCTGCTCTGGTGCCTGCTCGTCGGGCTCGCCCCGCAGGGCGCCCCCGGCCGACGATCGGCCGCGTCGTGACCGGGCGCACCACCGCGCGCCGCCCCGTCGGCCGCCGCACCCCGACCGGGCGCCTCGTGCCGTCCCGTATCGTGACCGGCCCGCTCACGGCCCGGCGCCTCCTCGTCGTCGTCCTGCTGCTGACCGCCCTCGTGGCCGGGCTCTGGACGGCCAGCCCCACCTCCGGCGCGTTCACCGCCGCGGTGCGGAGCACCGGGAACACGGCGACGACGGCCGCGTCGTTCGGCCGCACCACGAACGCCCTGCCCTACCGCTCGAGCTTCGCCGGCGGCGCCGCCGACTGGACGACCTACGGCGGCTGCTGGCAGACGATGACGCCGAACGACTTCGGCATGTACTACGAGACCTGCGGCAACGACCAGGCGGGCGCCGCGCCCAAGGCCGTCACGGGCAGCCCCGAGTGGACGAACTACACCCTGCAGGCCGACGTCAAGCTCGACACCGGCAAGCAGGTGGGCCTGCTGGCGCGGGTCAGCGACCCCTCCCCCGGACTCGACGAGCACAACGGCTACTGGGCCTACGTCACCTCCACGGGCAAGCTCGAGCTGGGGCGCATGACCAAGGGGTCGTACCAGTTCCTCCGCTCGGTCGACGTGCCCAGCGGCATCTCGTACAACACCTGGTACCACCTCGTCGTGCAGGTGCGCGGCTGCAACATCACGGTCTCGCAGAGCACGGTGGGCTCCGGCGGCCCGGGCGCCGTCACGTCGTTCCGGCACTTCGACGAGGGCTGCAGCGCCGTGCACCAGAAGGGCATGGTGGGGCTGCGCGAGTTCGAGGGCACCGGAGCCTGGCGCTTCGTCACCGTGACGGACGGGTCGACCGCCGTGTCGCCTCCCCTGGCGACGTGGAACACCCCCTGGGCGACGGGGGCCTCGCCGTCGTTCACCACCTACGGCGGCGGCTGGACGAACGACGCCACCGCCGAGACGTACTCCAACACGCAGTCGGGCAAGGGCGACAAGTCCGTCGAGACGTCGCAGACCTGGGGCGACCTGTCGCTGACCGGCGAGGTGCGGTTCAACGCCCAGTCGGCGAACTACCTCGACGCCGGCTTCAACGTCCGGGTGCGCAACCCCGGCGTCGGCACCGACGAGCTCGACGGCTACTACGGCGGCATCTCGAGCACGTCGCTGATCATCGGCAAGCACGTCGGCGGCACCTGGCGGCAGTTCGCCCGGGTGCCGCTCGCCGCGACCGTGCCGCAGGGCCAGTGGCAGCACCTCACGGTCGAGGTGGTCGGCTGCACGCTCACGGCGACCGCGCAGGCGTCGTCGGGCGGGCCGCAGACCACCGTGTCGTACGCCGACACCGGCTGCGACACGACGCCGGGCAACGTCGGCGTCCGCACCCTCGCGATCCCCGCGTCGTTCCGCAGCATGGCGGTCACGCCGCGCTAGCTGGGCCGAGGAGGCGCACCGTCGCGAGCGCCCCGGCGTCGGCCACCGAGGCGGTCGGCCACCGAGGCGGTCGGCCACCGAGGGTGGTCGGCCACCGAGGGCGGTCGGGACCGGCCGGAGGGCGGGACGACGACCCCAGGCCGCCCCGCCGCGCCCGACCGCGCCCTGCCCCGCCCCCCGCCAGGGCGCGGACGCGATCCGGGTCAGCCCGCGACGACGTTGACGCTGAAGAACCCGTGAGCCGGCACGCCTCCTGCCGGACCCGGCTCGTGCGAGTAGCTCAGCGTGTACAGCTGGTGACTCAAGAACCCCACGGCGGCCCAGGTGCCGTCGTTGCGCACCGTGGTCTGGGCGACGACGCGTTCGAACGGCCCGCCCGGGTCGTTCACGATCTGCACGTGCGCGCCCGCGGCGCCGATGCCGATGAAGGTGACCTGCCCGTTCGGCGCCACGACCGTCGCTCCGGGGGCCGGGCTCAGGATGGAGAAGGGGTAGATGGTCGAGGTGGGGTCCACGACCGTCACGCTGAAGTCTCCAACGACCGGCGAGGCTCCCGGGGCGGTGTAGATGGTCGTGAGCTGATAGGTCATGAACCCGAGGAGCCCGAGGCTGTGCCAGGTGCCGTCGGCTCCGACGGTCGTGTCGATCACATCACGGCCGTTGCCGGCTCGGACGACCACCTGTGCGCCGGCGGCGCCGGTGCCGCTGAAGGCGACACGACCGAAGGGGGCCGAGACGGTGCTGCCGTTCTGGGGAGCGGCGATCGTGAACGGCAGGGTGGTGCCGGGACCACCCGCCTCGACGGTCACCGACACGGTCGCGACGGTCGTGTTGGCGCCCCTGCCCGTCTGGCTGACCTCCAGGACGTGGGCGCCGGCGACGAGATCGCTCGTGTCGAGCGCCCAGGTGCCGCTGACGACGTCGGCGGTGCCGAGGACGCTGGGCAGGCCCCGCTCGCGGACGACGACCTCTGCTCCGTCCTCGCCGCGGCCGCTCATCGGGAGCGGACCGGGGCTGTGCGTCGCCCCCTCGGTCGGGGAACCCACCGAGACGGCCTCGCCGTACGCGATCGTGCGCTCGATGTCGCCGCTCGCCTGACCGTCGATCTCTTGACGGATGCGGACGAGGTGGTCGCCGCCAGCACCGGGGGCAGGGACGCGCACCCCCCACGCTCCGGTCGACTGCGCGACGGTCCGCTCGATCTCGGTGCCGTCTCGGTCGGCGACGACCACGTCCGCCCCGGGCGAGGCCGAGCCGACGATCAGGGCACGCTCACCCCGGTCGGCGGGGAAGACGACGTCAGCAGTGACGGGAGGGACGCTGAGGTCGACCTCGACGGTCGTCTCGCCGGTCAGGAGCCCGTCCTGTCGCTGCGCGACGCGGATGGTGTTGGCCCCGAGGGACAGACCGGTCGCGTCGAGCTGCCAGCGGCCGTCGGCCCCGGCCGTCACCGGGGCCGCGTCCGCACCGCTGATGCTCACGGCGGCGTGCGCGGCGGCCCTGCCCGAGAGGCGGGCGGTGCGGGTCGCCACGTCGACGGAGTCGACCTGTGCGACCACGCCGGCGACCGGCACGCTGAACGTCTGGACGCCCTGGTAGGCCCCGCCGGACGCGACCGCCCGGCGCACCTCGACCCGCCCGCCGTCGAGGGTGGTCTGAGCCGGCACCGACGCGCCGACCCGGACCTTCACGGCGAGATACGCCGCTCCGGTGCCCCAGTGCACCTCGCTCTCGGACCCGGTCGGACCGGTCACGGCCAGGGACCGACCGTCGTCGTCGAGCACGACCCTCGCCACGTCGGCGGGAACGACGACGTCGTTGCGGCTGTAGCGCATCTCGGCGGTCTCGACGGTGGTGTTCTCCGGGGCGAGGAACCGACCCACGCCCACGATGTCGGTGGCGTAGAAGCGGGCGGTGATCCAGTCCGACACCGCACCGGGCGCCGTGCCCGGGACGCGCACGTCGGCGCCGACGATGCTCGTGGCGGCGGCATCGACGGCGGAGCCGGCGGGCGCGGGCTCGGCGGCGCCCGCAGGAGCGGCGACGACGCCCGCGCCGGCCACGAGCGAGGCGGCGATCAGCCCGATCGCGCTCGCGTGCGCCAGGCGCCGGCCTGTGAGCGGACGGGTCGCGCTTCTCTGGTGTCTCGTCATGTGGGGAGCAGATCCTCTCCGGCCGGAGGCCCGACCGATCGATGTACGAATGTGATGCTGACATGTTAGCCTCGTCGACCAGTCGGTCTCGCCGCAGAGGCGCAGGACACCACCGGCCGCCGCCGCGACCGGGGGACGCCGCGTCACCGACCACCTGACCATCACCCCTGCACGTGGCCCGGCCCGGCCCGCGCCTCCTACCGTCTACCGTGGTGGGTCCGAGTCCGAGAGGGGCGAGGACGCACCCTGGGGCAGACCGGCCCCACGACACCGACCAGAGGAGAAGACCATGGCACAGACCATCGAGACCATCGACGTCGACGTCCCCGTCCGCACCGCGTACGACCAGTGGACCCAGTTCGAGGAGTTCCCCCGGTTCCTCGACGAGGTCGAGTCCATCACGCAGACGACCCCCACCCTCACGGTGTGGAAGGTCAAGGTCGGCCCCGTGGAGAAGACCTTCGAGGCCGAGATCACCGAACAGCACCCCGACGAGCGCGTCGCCTGGACGAGCACCGGCGGCGAGGTCGACCACGCCGGCGTCGTCACGTTCCACAAGCTGAGCGACACCGAGACGCGCGTCACCGTGCAGATCGACTGGACCACCGACGGCCTGCTCGAGAAGCTCGGCGCGGCGATCGGCTCCGACGGACGCGCCATCAAGAAGGACCTCGCGAACTTCAAGCAGTACATCGAGTCGAAGGGCCAGGCCGACGGCGCCTGGCGCGGCGACGTGCAGGCGTAGCCCGCACCCGCGGGCCCCGGCCCGCACCCCCGGCGGCCCCCGCTCCTCCCCGAGGAGCGGGGGCCGCCGTCGTCCCCGCCCGCCTCCGCCCTCTCGCCGCTGCCCCTGCTCTCTCTCCTCATTCAGGAACCTCCGTCCTGATCCCCGCCAGGACCGGAGCCGGGATCCTGAACCGTGCACCGTTCAGGACCTCGCACCCGCGACTTCCTGAATGACGAGAGAGCGACGAGAGAACGACGAGAGAGCGACGAGACAGGGGGCTTGCGCAGGTAAGGCTGACCTAAGTACGGTTCAGGGACGGGTGGTCGACCGACCGCCCGATCCGAGCATCGGAGTCCGCCGTGGCCCACGACGTCGTCCCCTTCTCGGAGCTGCTGCGGGCCCGCACGAACAGCCGGCACGGCACCAGCAGCGGCGCCGACTTCATGACCGACCTGCTGCGCGGCACCTGCGACGTCGACGACTACGCGCAGCTCGTGGCGCAGTACTGGTTCGTGTACCGCGCGCTCGAGGGCGCGGCCGGGGCCATGGCCGACCACCCCGTCGCCGCCCCGTTCGTCACGACGGGCGCGACCCGGCTGCCCGCACTCGAGTCCGACCTCGACTTCCTGCTCGGCGAGGCCTGGCGCGACCGCGTCGTCGCCCTGCCCGCCACCCGCGCCTACGTCGAGCGGCTCGACACCGTCGCCGCCGTCTCGGCGGGAGCGTTCGTCGCGCACCACTACACGCGCTACCTCGGCGACCTGTCGTGCGGCCGCTTCATCAGCACGCTGCTGCAGAAGCACTACGGCTTCGACGTCAACGGCGTCGGCTTCTACGTCTTCGCCGAGGTCGCCGCCCCGGCCTGCTTCCGCGCCACGTACCGCGAGCAGCTCGACGCCGCCCCGTGGTCCGACGACGACAAGGAGGCGGTGGTCGCCGAGGTCGCACTGGCCCACTCGCTGGACACCCGCCTCCTCGACGGCCTCGAGGTCGACCGCCGCGCACGCCGCGCCGCGGCCTGACCATCCCGCCCGGGCCCGCCCCCCCCCCGGCCCGGCCCC